>JAAROH010008053.1_pt1 | contig 16869 bp, 16 predicted proteins | sample 7248631 | NCBI WGS metagenome assembly JAAROH01 (sample SAMN09772309, study PRJNA484901) | compost metagenome | isolation source: Vermicomposting unit | place: India
AAGTTCATTCAAAAATTACGATGAATTTCACTTAAGACGTGCGAAATGTGGGTTTTATTATTATTGACTTTATTTTTTACGATGATCACATCCATCATCATCGGCATGGGATCACCGACAACAGCGAATTATATTATTACGTCAACGATCGCTTTACCGGCCATTTTAGCATTAAATAATCAGCTGGAAGTGGCTGTGCCGGTCTTAGCTGCCCATATGTTTGTTTTTTATTTTGGGATTGTTGCCGATATTACACCACCTGTTGCTTTGGCTGCTTTTGCGGCAACAGGAATTTCGGGCGGGGAACCAATCCGAACGGGGATTAATGCTTCGAAGCTTGCTGTCGCCGCTTTTATCATACCGTATATGTTTGTAATGGAACCAGAGTTATTGATGATTAATACGACTTTCTTAGGTGTGCTATGGATTATTTTTACTGCCATTACCGGGATGGTTGGTATCGGTGCCGGGTTAATTGGCTATTGGTATAAAAAACTAAACTGGATTGAAAGAATTGCTTCTGTTGTTATTGGATTGTTATTGATTTATCCTGAAGGCTATTCTGATTTGATTGGTTTAGCCGGCTTTATTGCCATGGTTGTTTATCAATTTGCGGTGAAAAAAGGAACAGAAGTAGGGGAAAAAGCGGCGGAAGAAGCGAATATGTAAGAAATAAATGTACAGTAGAAAAACTCCGGACCTGAATCTTGTCGTCCGGAGTTATCTATATTTATTTATCTTACCCTTAACGGCGAGTCAAGACCCCCGTTTATTCATCTGTATCTGCTTCAAACATATAATTTTTATGGTAAAACCGGATGCTGAAAACTAACCCCATGGCGAGCATATTGCCCATCAATGAACTTCCCCCGTAACTTAGGAAAGGAAGCGGGATTCCGGTAATTGGCAATACTTGGATAGTCATCCCGATATTTTGAAATACATGGAATGCAGTCATACTAATGATACCTGCACAAATATAAGAATTAAATTGAGAGTTCGTTTCTAATGAAATTTTTATTAAATGATAGATAAGCAGGAAAAATAAACTGATAACGACACTGGCACCGATAAAGCCGTATTCTTCAGCAATTAGACTAAAGATAAAGTCTGTATGGCGCTCCATGACGTATACTTCTTTCCCCATAAAGCCTTTCCCGAAAATCTCACCGGACCCAATTGCTTGCAGGGAACTAATTAAGTGTAAACCTTCACCGGATGCATAACTATATGGGTCTAACCAGGCATAAATCCTTCCATACTGATAAGGGTCAATATGATCTTTTAGAAAATCCGGAAAATATATCATAACACCAATAATACCTACCCCAAGAAGAGCAACTAGAGAGAAAGAGGGTAATATTATTTTCCATGAAATTCCGGATACTAAAATCATTCCGGCTGTAATGGCCATGATGACTAATGCAGTTCCTAAGTCCGGCTGTTCCATAATTAACACCAATGGAAGCAAAGCAGTGAGGCCAATTTTAACTAACAACCAAAAATCTGATTGTAATGTTTTTACCGGATATTTTTGATTATGATCGGATGTAAGCCGACTAATCGCCAAGATTAAAAATACTTTCATAAATTCGGACGGCTGAATGCTCCCGAATGGAAGGGTGAACCAGCTATAGGCTCCATTTCGTTCCTTTGCAATACCCAAATGGAGTTTGGCTGCAATCCATAATACAATAAGTAAAAATATCCCAAAACCATAAAATATCCATGATAATTTTTTATATTGATCCGGATCAAAAAACAAGGCCCCCCCAATAATGATAGCGCCAACGATGTACCATTTTAATTGATCAAGTACAAAGTTTGTTGAATATTGCCCTGAAGTCTGAGCACTGTATATAGATATTAAACTAACAATAAAAAACAGAAATAATATAAAAGCTAAAGTCCAATCAAAACGATCTGGAGCTTTTTTTTCATTTTCCATTATATTCACCTTTTCACTTTTAAAAAATCGAATAAAATAATATTATATCACGTTTAACACCCAAAAAGTCCGTTTTTCGGAATCTTACGGATAAAATTTTCGGATTTTTGTTGTAAAAAAACGGTTCAAGAAAATCGGACAGGGAATTTTTCGTCCAAATGTTGTTTGGATGTTAGTTTATTTTTTACATAACCATATTATAATCGATTTAGTGAAAGTAGCAAAACCAAAAATTTGGCAGAATGTTAATTTGGGGGATGCACAACCAATCAGTTATTTTTTCTTCAAGTTTTATAGAAAAGAAATAGTGACATATCGTGCCCCGAAACTTCCTGAATCAATCAGGTGAAAAACTCCAAAAAAAAAGGAACTACCATAATAGGTGCAGTTCCATGTAAAATACCAAATACGAACGTTGAACCGGGAGAAAGCGGCCTGAACGGAAAGCATGAAATCACGCATGGCTTTCCTCCCTAGTTCTCTCATAAAGGTACGACTGAAATTTTCCGTTTTACACTTACAATCATGAAATATTTCATGTGAACGGTTTTGATAAAAGTTGTCCTTTTCCATGGACATGATTAAACTACTTCTGTATTCGCAGTCGCCATGTTCGTCGGATGAACTGGATTTTCATAGTTACTCTCTGTGACAACTTTTCTTGCTTCGATATATTTAATATGGTGATCTTCTATCTCAATTACTTTAAATTGGTAATCTTTATAGATGAGGATGTCACCTTGTTTTGCCTCAAAATTTTCCGTTAAAAACCATCCACCAATCGTATCAACATCTTCATCATTAATGTCAAGTGATAATAATGCATTTATTTCACTGACTAATACTTTACCGTCAAAGATATAGTGGTTTTCAGACAATTGTCGAATTAATGGGATTTCATCTAAATCGAACTCATCCCGGATTTCACCTACGATCTCTTCCACAATATCTTCCACCGTGACAAGACCGCTTGTTCCACCATACTCATCAAAAAGAATAGCCATATGAATTTGTTCTTTTTGCATTTTGACAAGAAGATTATGAACAGGGATTGTATCAATCACCCTGATGATAGGTCGAATAAAGGATCTGACGGTATACTTTGAAAGATCTTTGCCGGAAATATAAGTTGTTAGCAGTTCTTTCATATTAATAAATCCGACAATATGATCTTTATCTCCGTCAATCACCGGATAACGGGTAAATTTTTCTACACGAGCAAGGTCTAATAGAGACTCAATGGAATCATTTATGTCAATACTTACAATTTCTGTTCGCGGAACCATGATTTCTTTTGCAATCCGATTATCAAATTCAAATATCTTATTTACATACTTGTATTCTGACAGGTTTATTTCACCGTTTCGATAGCTTTCACTTAAGATGATCCGAAGTTCTTCTTCCGTATGAGCACTACCATTTTCCGCCATAGGTTTTAAACCGAAAGCTTTCGTAATTAAGCGTGCGGAACCGTTCAGTACCCAGATGAGCGGATACATAATTTTGTAAAATAAAATCAGCGGTCTGGAAACCAGTAATGTAATTTCTTCAGCTTTTTGAATAGCAACCGTTTTTGGTGCCAACTCGCCAACAACAACATGTAAGAACGTCATTATTAAAAATGCGATGGTAATTGTCAACAAATGGGAAATCGACTCAGGAATACTGAAATTCGTAAAAAGTTTGGTAAAAATCGACTCAAAAGTAGATTCTCCTAACCAACCGATTCCAAGTGCGGTAACGGTAATCCCAAGTTGACAGGCAGATAAATATTCATCCAGGTTGGTAATGATTTTTTTTGCAGCAATTGCACTTTTTCTTCCTTTTTCGATATGTTCTTCAATTTTCGACGTTCGCACCTTAACAATGGCAAACTCAGAAACTACGAAAAATGCCGTTAACGCAATTAGAACGGCGATATAAATCAGACCAACTATGTCGTCCAACAAAATCCCCGCCCCTTAAAACAGGGTCGGGAGTTCACCTCCTAAAAGAATTCATAATTTTTCCAACGCAAAGTGCATATGGAAAGCCTCGAAAGTTACATTTCTCGCCGAAAAATGAGTATAATATTTTTCCGGTGAACTACACTTTACGCAACGTCAGGTTCTTACGCCTGAGTTTTCTTAACTATTTTTATTAGACAGGCAGTGTAAGGTCATTCATATTTCTTTACGAAGGTACATTCCTCCTTTAATTAATAGTTTACAACACATTGGGCTTTTTGTTAATGGAGCTTTGGAGACTTCTATAAAAAAATAAGTATGCAATGTTGGCTGAGTTTTCCATTCCCCTAACAGAAAAATGACTTGTATTCACTTAAGCCTTATTTGAAACTTATAAACAGTTAAAAAAGCAAAAAATTTTCTTTATTATATCTATTATAGATATATATATTTCTGGAGTCAATATTTATTGTGAGGTTTTATTTATAAATTTGTAATATTTAGATAACTATTTACATAAAAATTTACTCCCACCTAAAGCTCCAAATCAAAGGGGAAGATAGGTGGGAGATGGGGTGTATTCTTTATCCTTCTAAAAACACATAGTCATATTAATTTGTCTAAAAAAATGGAAGCAATGGAAAAATACGTTGTCAGTGAAAAAATGTCATTTAATGTTGTAATAAGTGGACCGGAAGCAATCGCCGGGTCAATTTTCAGCCGATAGAGAATAAGGGGAATTACTGTTCCGGCCAATGTGCCAATAATCAAGGTTAAAAACAGGGATACACCGACGACAAGCCCAATATAAATGTTTCCTTGCCAAAAATAAGCAATAAAAGAAATAAGAATCCCACAAATGACGCCGATAATGAAGCCAACGATAAATTCCCGTAAAATCAGATGAAAAATCGCCTTTTTATTTAAATCTTGTCCGGCTAAACCACGAACAACGACGGCCAAAGATTGTGTGCCGGTATTCCCGGTCATCCCTGAAATCATCGGCATAAAGAATGCCAATGCAACAACAAGATCCAATGTTTCTTGAAAATAACTGATAATACTACCGGAAAACAATCCGATAATGAGTAATAAAACGAGCCAAGGCAATCTCCGCCAGGCAGCGATGGTTGCTTTTGTATCGAAATCGATGGCTTTCCCTGAAGCGGATAATTTTTCTATATCTTCATTTGCTTCACGGATAATGACGTCTAACATATCATCAAACGTGATGATCCCAAGCAGTACATTATCTTCGTTAACAACGGGAAGAGCGAGAAAGTCATATCTTTCCAAAATTCGGGCTGCTTCTTCCTGGTCGGTATAGTCAGATACCGAAATAACCCGTTCAAACATAATGTCTTCAATTTTATCATTCAAATCGGCAAGAAGGAGATCGCGGTATGAAACTACTCCGACCAGTCTCCGGTTTTCATCGATAACATATAAGTAGTTAATGGTTTCGGCATACTCGGCAAAGTTCTTTAATTTATCAACAGCCTCCCTGACTGTAAAAGTATTACGGATCCAAACAAATCGGTTCGTCATAAGTCGGCCGGCTGTTTCCTCCGGGTATTTCATAATGTTTTGAACGATTGCCGACTCTTCAAGTTTCATTTCTGCCAAGAGCGATTCGCTTTTCTCGATCGGTAAGTCATGAAGCAAAGAGGCAAGGTCATCGTTATCCATTAAGTTTAAAACCTCGCCCTTTTTATCGATTGTTAATTTATTAAGAATTTCCAATTGCAAATCGGAATCTTCCACTTCTTGGATTACGTCTGCCAGTAGATGGTTGTCCAAGTGGAATAAAAACCGAGTTTTCAATTTATGCGGTAACTCTTTATATAAATTTGCAATATCATAAGGTTGCAATTCATCAATGATGAGCATGAGTTCATTCCGTTTGTTTTCTCGCAATAATTTTACAACGGTTACTAATAATTGCTCATTTGTCATTAAATGGTTCATGAAAGCTCCCCTCCTTTATTTTAGTCAATGGTAAGGCGGAATCATGAGCGTCCATTTTTCCAATATATTTTCTAAAACTATTTTCACATATATATGAAGGCAAAACAAGTTATGTGAAATAATCAAAACACCTTATTAGTATATACAAAAATTTTTTCACAGGGAAAAAGGAAAATGGAAAAAATATGATAAAATTTGTATGTAAGAAACTTATTTATGTAGAAAACGTAAAATTGAAACCAATCTGGATATATAATCGTAATAAATTTGAAAAGCATTATTAATATCATTCATTATATAATGAGTGGAATATCCATTTTATATAATGACCGACTCTTAGGGAGATGAACAAGGTGGCCAGAAATGATGATTTCAAAGATTTAATTTATATATTAGTAAATACACGAGATCATTATGTCATTTCAAACGGGATTACTTTTCCCGGATTTATTCAATCATTGAAAAAGCCATTAGCAAACTTATTGTTGTTAAAACACAAATATGATGACACGGAATTCCATTTAGATACCCAACTGGATTATATATTAAAGGATCAAGTGGAACAACTAATCCGAAAAGGAGTTCATAAATTTGCTGAATTTTGCTGGGTGGATTTTGATGATGTATTTAGCCTGGATACTATTGAAGGGGAAGAATTGGCGGAATTACTATATTTAGGCCATATGAAAAAACACCTGTCACTCCCATTTTTCCAAAAATTAAACAATCGCTTTGCCTATTTGACGGAAGATGATGGCTGGCTAAATAAAACGTATTATCGCTATTGGAGCGACTTTTATGATTGCCTCGGCGGGATTCTGGCCAGCAGGTTAAGTGAAGCGAAATATGATAAATCAATCATTGGTTTTCGTAAAAAAAAGGTATATCCACCAATCGAACGAAATGTGTTACACCAACTGAATTCTGTATTGACGGAAGGTCTAGTCTTTTCGTTTCAACATTTTAGCCAAGAACGCGGTCAAATTGAAATCCCGTTTTGGGTTGTCGGTGATTATTATGATATGGATGAAATGATGGAAAAATATCTAGCTGTGTCAACCGCTGTTGCGCCACATGGAAGTATTGTATTTGACCGAAAACAAAAGGAATGGCAAGTAAACTTAAATAAAAATGGAAATTGAAAGGTTCGATAAATGAGCACCCAAAAGGTTTTTTCACATTAGCTTGACACATTATTTTCTAATTTGAGTGTGTGTTTTTTCGAAAAACAGACTTTTTTGGGTGTTATTCATTCTTCTAAATCATATGATACAAAAAGAATGAACTGCTGAAAAAATACCTTTATTGTTCGTTTATTAGTGGTAAAATATATGGGAAATTAGTTACATGTTGTTATTATTTTGTTTGGAGGCTTATTCATGAAAAAGAAAATTTTCTTATTGTACGGCGGTAAATCAGCCGAGCACGAAGTATCCATACGGACGGCTTTTGCTGTTACCCAAGCATTAAATTTTGAAAAGTATGAGGTTACCCCGATTTATATAACAGAGGCTGGCCAATGGGTGAAACGTGAAGCTTTAGAAAATCCGGTCAAACAAATTGGCGAATTGAGATTGGATAGACAAAAATCGACAACTACCAGTCCGGCTCTTTTTATAGGAGACCCGATAGAAAAAATGGATGAACCGGGAATTATTTTTCCACTATTACACGGACCTAACGGAGAAGACGGAACAGTTCAAGGCTTGCTGGAAGTTTTAAATCTTCCTTATGTTGGGAATGGTGTTTTGGCTTCAGCAGCCGGAATGGATAAAGTCATTATGAAAAACTTGTTTCGTGATGCCGGATTGAATCAAGTTGATTATGTATCCGTTCTTCGTCACCAATGGGAAAGTAATGCCGCTGCTTCATATGAAAAGGTTGAAAAAGCTCTTGACTATCCTTGTTTTGTTAAACCGGCCAATTTAGGATCAAGTGTTGGAATCAGCAAGTGTAAAAACCGGGAAGAATTAGTGAGGGCTTTCCAGGAAGCCTTTCAATTTGATCGGAAAATTATCATTGAGCAAGGTGTGGAAGCCCGCGAGATTGAAATCGGTGTATTAGGAAATGATCAACCGATTTGCTCTGTGGCTGGTGAAATTGTTCCAAAAACAGAATTTTATGATTATCGAGCGAAATATGAAGATGATGATACGGCTTTGGTTATCCCGGCAGATGTGTCCGAGGAAATCTATGAAACGATAAAAGAAATGGCCATAGCAGCTTTCAAAGCTTTAGATTGTTCAGGCCTTGTCCGTGCAGACTTTTTTGTTACAAAAGAAGGAAAAGTTTTGATTAATGAAATTAACACGATGCCGGGATTCACTCCGGTCAGCATGTTCCCGTTACTTTGGAAACATTCAGGATTGGACTATCCGGAATTGATTGACCGACTAATCGAACTTGGTTTCGAACGTTATGAAGAGAAACAAAAAATCCGGTACACATTAGACTAAGCAAGTTTTAATGACTTTATTTCAAGGTGTGTTGTTTTCCTTGGAATAAAGTCTTTTAGTGATTTGTCCAAATGTACATTTTTTTCGGGGTAGGCTTACTGAGATACTGTCGTTTATAACAAGGGCAAAATTTAACTATTATTTTATTTTTGAAGCAAAATGGGCAGGAAATCGAGGCAAATTGTCAGCCAATAATTGTAGAAACAAGCCGAACAGTCCTAAAATCAATTGCAAACGAAATTCACCATTGGAGGTGCTAGGATGATTGAAAAAACAGTCCAACAGTTAGCAAACATGATTCAAGTCCACAATGATATTTCTTCCTTTCAAGATCAAACAGTACAAGGTGTTTCAATCAACTCAAAAACAATCCAACAAGGAAATTTGTTTATCCCGCTAAAAGGGGAAAAACATGATGGGCATGAATTTGTTGAACAAGCAATGAGGCAAGGCGCCGGTGCATCTTTATGGCAGAAAGACGTCCCAAATCCTCCAACCGATCTCCCTATTCTCATCGTTGACGGCACGTTAGAAGCTTTACAACAACTTGCAAGAGTTTACCGGGATGAATTATCTTTAAAAGTTGTCGCGGTAACCGGGAGTAATGGGAAAACAACAACGAAGGATATTCTTGCGGAAGTATTATCGGTAAAATATAAAGTTCAAAAGACGTCTGGAAACTTTAATAACCATATTGGTCTTCCACTTACCATCCTTGGATTACAAAAAGATACAGAAGTTGCCGTATTAGAGATGGGCATGAGTAACTTTGGTGAAATTGATTTTTTGACTAAAATGGCAAAACCGGATGCAGCCATCATTACAAATATCGGGGATGCTCACTTACAGGAACTGGGCTCGCGAGAAGGAATCGCAAAAGCAAAATTAGAAATTGTAAACGGCCTGAAATCCGGTGGTTTATTCGTCTACCCGGGTGATGAACCGCTCATTGTTTCCCAACTCATGCATATGGATAAACCATGGAAAATCCTGACATTCGGCAAATCGGCAAAAAATGATTACTATCCGACTAAAATTGAAATGAGTGCAAGCGGTTCTGTCTTTACAATTAATCAATCTGACATTACGTTTAACCTCCCGATTTTAGGGGAGTATAATGTTTTAAATTCCATGGCAGCAATGATTGTCGCCCGGGAATGGGGAGTATCATTTTCTTCCATCAATGAAGGTTTTTCAAAAATCAAGCTCACCCAGATGAGATTAGAGATGATACCTGGGATAAACGGTTGCCAAATTTTAAATGACGCTTATAACGCCAGTCCGACATCGATGAAAGCCGTTATTGACTTAGTAGCGGACCTCCCGGGGTTTGATAAAAAAATCGTCGTTCTTGGTGATATGTTAGAACTGGGGCCGCAAGAACAAGAATTTCATAAAGAAGTAGGTCGCCATATTCGCCCAGAAAAGATCAATTACGTTTACACATATGGGGAATTAGGAAAACATATTGCAGTCGGCGCAAAGGAAAAATTTGACACAAACAGGTGTTTTTCCTTCACCGATAAAACAGCATTAATCGAACATTTAAAACCTAAGTTAGATAATCAAACAATCGTTTTGGTAAAAGCTTCAAGAGGGATGAGACTGGAAGAGGTTGTCGAAGGGATTAAGTTGTAACGCGCAATAGCATTTATTTTTTGTAGCAGTTGTAATTGAAAGAATTCAGTATGTGCGTTTTCCAGATCTCGGCAATAATATTTATTTTTTGGTAATCCCAAAACAGTGGTCAAACCGTTACGAAGGTCGTCCCTTGAAAAATGCATGAAACCCGCACTTTAGGGAAATTTAAAGTACAACCTCCCTCATTCTTTGAACTTGCTTGTAAAAAAATGGCATCTTACTGGGAGGAGTTTTCCTTAAAGGGTGGTGTGCCATGAATGGATTGTTATGTATTCACGGTTTTACCGGTTCACCAAGAGAAATTGAACCACTCGTCTCATTTTTAAATAATCAAACGAATTGGTTGATACGTACCCCGGTTTTACCCGGTCATGGAGATGAACTGAAACTTAAAGGGGTCCGCTATAGTGACTGGATTCGTCATGCTGAAGAAGAACTCGTTAAATTGATGGAACAATGTGATACAATATATATATGTGGTTTCTCCATGGGCGGTCTCATAGGGAGTTGGTTAGCTACTCAATATCCTGTGAAAAAAATGGTTTTATTAAGTGCAGCGGCTTATTATATGAATCCAAGAAATTTTTTATTAGAAATACAAAATATGATTTCAGAGTGCCTGACAAATTCATTCCGTCACAGTACAATTTTTCAAAAATATAAAAGAAAGTTTACTTCCACACCTTTAAAAGCGTATTTGGAATTTCGTAAACTTGTCAACACCATCCGGCCAATTTTTTCAAAAGTAAATGTACCGACATTGATTGTCCAAGGAAAAATGGATCCAATTGTACCTTTGAAAAGTGCATATTTTCTGTATGAGTCAATAAATACACCGGAAAAAAAGCTGCTCTTACTTGAAGAGGCTAATCACCATATTTGCTATTGCCAAGAACAGCAGCGAGTGTTTCAGGAAATTTTCACCTTCTTGAATGAAGAGGATTCTTGTAAAAAAATTGCAATGACAGCTAATTAATGGTAATATAAATGAACCAAAATGGAGAAAATTATAGTGTAAAGTACATTACTCTCAAAAAGGTGTGAGAGTATTTTTTCTGTAAATTAAAGGAGTATGAAAGCATTGGGAAAATTTGAAAATTTAAATTTAAGTTCTACTACATTAAAGTCACTGAAGCGAATTGGTTTTGAGGAAACGACGCCGATTCAGGAACAAACAATTCCGTTAAGCATGCAAGGAAAAGATATCATTGGACAAGCGCAAACAGGTACGGGGAAAACGGCCGCCTTTGGAATCCCTTTGATTGAAAAAATCAATACCAGAAATAAAAATATCCAAAGTTTAGTCATTGCCCCAACCCGAGAATTGGCTATTCAAGTTTCAGAAGAATTGTTTAAACTTGGTTATGAAAAGCATGTCCAAGTATTGTCAGTTTTCGGTGGTCAAGATATTTCAAGACAAATTCGTGCCTTAAAGAAGAAACCGGCTATTATTGTCGGTACACCCGGAAGACTGCTGGATCATATTCACCGGAAAACCATTAAGCTTCAAGATATTCATACGGTTGTCCTCGATGAAGCTGATGAAATGTTGAATATGGGATTTATTGAAGATATTGAGAAAATTTTAGAAAGTGTTCCTGAAGAAAGGCAAACATTATTATTTTCGGCAACTATGCCTGAGCGAATTCGTCAGATTGCTATTAAGTTTATGAAAGATCCGGAAACAGTTCGGATTAAAGCAAAAGAAATGACGGTTCCACAAATTGATCAATTTTTTGTTAAAGTGGAGGAAAAAGACAAATTTGACGCGTTAACTCGGTTGCTTGATTACCAATCACCGGATTTGGCGATCGTTTTTGGCAGGACAAAACGACGTGTCGATGAAGTGTCAGAAGCCCTTTCCATCAGAGGTTATACGGCAGAAGGCATTCATGGCGACTTATCGCAAGCAAAACGTCTTTCCGTTCTTCGTAAATTTAAAGAAGGATCGATTGATGTTTTGGTTGCCACCGATGTTGCTGCACGCGGGTTGGATATTTCAGGTGTTACTCATGTATATAATTTTGATATACCTCAAGATCCAGAAAGCTATGTTCACCGAATCGGACGGACTGGTCGTGCCGGAAAGACTGGGATGGCAATCACTTTTGTAGCACCGCGTGAAATGGGATATTTACGGACAGTGGAAGAAACCACGAAAAGACGGATGAAACGGATGCAGGTCCCGTCCATTGCAGAAGCGATTGAAGGTCAACAACGTTTAACCATTGATAAGATTCATAATACGATCGATGAGAATGACCTTTCCCTTTACCGGAAAGCAGCTGAAGAATTATTGACGCAGCATGACGCACTTACGATTGTATCGGCCGCTCTCAAATTATTAACAAAAGAACCTGCTACAACGCCGGTGAAAATTTCCTATGAAGCTCCGTTACCGGTAAAACGAGACAAAAATAATTTTTCTAAAAAAGTAGGCAGAGGTTCAAGAGAAATGCCGAGAAGACAACGGTCACATAATCGCAGCTATAAAAAAAGCTAGTATCCGGTAATTCCCGAAACCGTGAATATTATATTCTTTAAATAGCGTCAGATACGGCTCTGGACGCTATTTTCATTTTATGATTAGCACACAAAAAGGTTTTTACGAAAAATTTTCTCATTAGGTATTATGTACGATACAAATTGAACTTGGGCGAAATTTTTATAAAATTTTTGCGTGTTAATCATTTAATGGATGAAATGAGAACACTTGTGACTTCTGCCATGAGATGAATCGGCTTCGGAGAGTACGGCAAAAACGTTGCGGATTAACATATGTTCAAGGATTTGTGACTGAATTTTTCAACATATACAATTATAGTAAAATAGTAGTAACTTTTTACCGATATTAACGTATAAAGGTAGGAAAACTTTTAAGGAGGATAAAACATGTTAGGGGAACCGGCAAAACATATTTCTGAACGGGCATTAACTGTTTGGAAAATCCGCGGAATCATTACCTCTGGTTTATCGTTATTAATTTATGTGACTATTAGTGTTGTTATTTTTATTTTCCATTGGCCGAAGTGGATTATTATACCATTAGTTTTATTATGGATTGTTGAAACATATTTCATCATCTTTTTCAATCCAAAACTACGCTGGAAAATCTGGCGTTATGAAGTAAGAGAACAAGAAATTGAAATTCAGCACGGTTTATGGATTGTTACGAAAACATTAGTTCCGATGATTCGTGTTCAACATGTCGATACGACTCAAGGTCCATTATTAAAAAAGTACCATTTAGCTTCCGTCAAAATATCGACCGCAGCAACTGTTCATGAAATTCCTGCCTTAGAAGATGTGGAAGCGGAAGAATTAAGGCATGTCATTTCCAACTTAGCAAGGGTGGCGGATGAAGATGTTTGAGAAGAAACGAATGCACCCGATTTCGGTTATATTATTTATACTCAAAAATATAAAAGATGCAGTTCTCCCCATCATTTTCATGTTTATTTTGGGTGGAAGCGGTGAGGACGCTTCAACACTCGATTTATTATTTCGTTTCGGGATTCCGTCGGTGATCATTTTTTTTACAATCATTAGTGGAATTATTAATTGGTTCCGTTTCACTTACTGGATTGAAGATGAAGAGTTAAGAATAGAACACGGTTTGTTTGTTAGGAAAAAGCGATATATTCCTTTTGAGCGGATTCAAAGTATTTCGGTGACAGAAGGTTTATTGCAGCAGATCTTTGGTTTGGCAAAAATTACGGTTGAAACAGCAGGAGGCGCCCTGGATGAATCGGAAGCCCAATTAATTGCCATCAAAAAAGAGGAAGCGGAAAATATCCAGTCATACATAAAAAAATCAAAGAAAAAACAAAGTATACCAACGGAAGCTTCCGGTGAACAGATGGCGACAATAGCTGTAGATACTTCTATTTCTGATGAGGAACCTGTAGACATTATTTATCAAGCGAGTATGAAAAATATTTTTTTATTGGCAATAACAAGCGGTGGTGCTATTGGTGTAATTACTGCGGTCATTGCATTTTTCTCACAATTTGATGAATTGATACCTTATGAAAAAATTTACACAGAGGCACAACTATTTATTGCAAGCAGTATTTTACTCTTTATTATTCTGTCATTATTCATTATCGTGTTTGCCTATTTGATTGCCATTGTACAAACCATGTTGAAGTATTACGATTACAAGGTAGAAAAAACCGAGAAAAATTTAATCATTTCCCACGGATTGTTGGAAAAGCGAAAAATAATCGTTCCCTTTCACCGGATTCAAGGTATCGAAATTATTGAAAATCCTTTGCGACGTCTTTTTGGATATGTAACTTTCCAAGTAATCAATGAGGGCGGGACGGATATGGAGGAACCGGGGAAAGTGATCATTTGTCCGTTAATAAAAAAACAGGAAATTACTGCCATTGTAAAAAGCTGTTTGCCGGATTATCAAGTAGACGTTGAATTAGGAACCTTACCGGACCGTGCGAAAATTCGATATATGTTGCGACCGGCTTATGTTATTTCTATCCCTGTTATTATCGGAGGATATTTTTTACGTCCGTTTGGATGGTTGTTATTGGTGCTCATTCCGTTATCCATGCTCTTCGGCTATCAAAGTTATCGGGGAGCCGGATGGAATATGAGCGGGCATCAGTTGACACTTCGCAGCAGATGGATTCAAACAAGGACGTTTTATACGTTTAAAAACCGAATCCAATCATTAGAGATTTCCAAAAACTGGTTTCAACGGCGAAAGAGTCTAGGAACCATCTATTCACACGTCATGTCAGGTAGCGGTCGTGTGGCTGATTTAGACGAGTCTGTTGCCAAAGCAATCTATCAATGGTATTCCCGTACAGAAAAATATGAAGTGGAATAAGATAAGTGCAGGGCGACTTGGCAACAAAACTTTTATTTTCTTTTACTTTGAAGAAAAGGGCTCATTAAGTAAATTGAGCCCTTTTTACATATTATAGTGCATAAAAAGTACCCTCGAATATCTACCTCAGCTACCTATACTACTTTCTAACATGAAGATATTCCCCAAACTTGCATGATGAACCACGCTGCAAAGGTAATGGAATCCGCACAGAAGATGTACAATTTTGTTCACGAGCTATTTTCTATACGGATGTTTAAGAAATTAAATCGTTTTTCTTATAATAAGAAAACCACAAAGACATCCCCACAAAAACCCGCCGATATGTGCATATATATTTGTATTTTTTTCCATAAATGTAAATAAGAGTGCCAGAATAATTATCACCAGTAAACTGTTTTTCAATTGATAAGGTAATTTATTCAAATAGATTAACATAGCAAAAACACCTAATAATCCGAAAACTGCCCCGCTTGCCCCGACATGAATAAAAGTAAGGGGTGCGAAAATATATGTAAATACATTGGCAAAAATTCCTGAACTCAAGTACACCAACAGAAAAGTTGATTTTTTTTTCCGTTCTTCAAGAAGCGAACCGATAATAACTAAGGAAATGCAATTGAACAACAAATGGTTAAAGTTACTGTGGATAAAAATCGGTGTAACCAGCCTCCACCATTCACCATTTGCAATTAGGATATTAACACCAATCATTTTCTCTGCTATCCAGCGGTTCGGAAAAATCGGCAAAGTAATGAACAGGAAAAATAAAATATTTATACCAACTAATATAAAGATGACCGGATGTGTTCGAATAAAATTTTTCAATCCCCTACTTTGATACATGTTTGCACCTCACCATACCATTTGCTTTTTTACATATACTTGTACATTATGTATATGAAAGAATGTGAAAAATAGAAGGTGGTCAAGTGATAAAAGGGATAGGAATTGATATTGTAGAAATTACCCGAATAAAAAAAGTTTATGAACATAATGAGCGAATTAAAGAGCGGGTATTGACAAATAAAGAACTACAAATCTTTGAACGATTATCTCCAAAACGAAAAATCGAATTTTTAGCAGGGCGTTTTGCCGCAAAAGAAGCCTTTTCAAAAGCATACGGTACGGGAATTGGAAGGGATTTATCTTTTCATGACATTGAGATCGAGACAGATGCCAAGGGTAAACCTTATCTCATTAAACCGATTGACTTGCGTGTCCATTTGTCAATTAGTCATAGCGACAACTATGCAATAGCCCAAGTGATTATTGAGGAAGAGGATTAAATTTTATTGCTTATTCGTTAATAGTTACAAGCTTCCGGCAACAAAGTGAATTCGAGTAGAATTTTCGGAATCAAGTAAAAGCCTATTAAGAGGTCCAAGCTGACACCTGACACAATTCCGGTTGAGTTAGATTTAAAAGTGAAAGTGCCGGGTACACTTTGAGAGGGACAATTCCCGATGAATTATATTCAATATGAAACGTGTCGGGTTCCCTTTGATATCCATTTTAAGGCAAAAAACATCCTTTTTGGCACGGGCCTCAATCTCGTCACCATTTTTTTGTAAAAAACTCCCTCTTTTGACGACGAGACTCATTCTCGTCACCGTTTTTCGGTGGGAAAAGCATGTTTTTGGCGACGAGATCTGTTCTCGTCACCATTTTGAGGCGAGAAAGCTTCTATTTTGGCGATGAGACTCGTTCTCGTCGCCACTTTTGGTTGAGAAAAGCCTCTTTTTGACGACGAGCCCAGTTCTCGTCACCATTTTTCGGTGAGATATGACCATTTTGGCGACGAGATCTGTTTTCGTCACCATTTTTCGGTGAGAAAAGCCCTTTTTTGGCGACGAGCCCGGTTCTCGTCACCATTTTTCGGTGAGAAACGCTCTTTTTTGGCGACGAGATCTGTTCTCGTCACCATTTTTCGGTGAGAAACGCTTGTTTTTGGCGACGAGCCCCATTCTCGTCACCATTTTTGAGTTAGAAACGCTTGTTTTTGGCGACGAGCCTTGTTTTCGTCACCATTTTTGAGTGAGAAACGCTTGTTTTTGGCGA
>JAAROH010008055.1_pt1 | contig 16762 bp, 13 predicted proteins | sample 7248631 | NCBI WGS metagenome assembly JAAROH01 (sample SAMN09772309, study PRJNA484901) | compost metagenome | isolation source: Vermicomposting unit | place: India
GATGGTGCACACCTTCACCCAAGCGTTTCCGTTCGCCTTTCGTCTGTATGACAAGACAACGGGAAGAAGCAAGATCGACCTAGCGATCGAGATGCTTTCTTCGCTCAAGAGGAAGCGGTCTCAGCCGGTGTATGTGCTCATGGATTTCTGGTATCCGTGTTGCCATTTTTCCAGCTGCACTACTGGCTGTTTTGCTTATATGCATAGTAACAGAAGCGCTCGTTTCTTTTGTTGATAAAAAATGGGAATTTAAATGGGATTGGGCGGTTGTTTTAGGGATCGCAACGATTACGTCGCTTCCTTTTTATCCATCCTTTGTCTTTGTAGTCCCCATTTATATGGGAGCAATGGGATATTATGCAGGAAGACGACTATGTGCTAAATGGCGTTACGATGAAGGAAACGGATGAGTTTGAGCCGGAGTGTTCAAATCGCCCGAGTGGTAAAGGTCATTTGGAGGTGGATGCTAAGAACTGGAATACAAGCAAAGAATAAAGGAGTTGAAGCAGTAAATGATTCGAAAAACCGTCACGGTTATTCCTTTTGTCATGGTAGCTTGTCTCAAGACTTGGGATCATGTCTATGGAAATTTTCCTGGCATATCGGTCTGGATTGTGTTCATTCATATTTGTCTCAATCTATTGCCCATCTTTGTGTTTGTATGCTGGAGTGTGTCCAAGGTGCGGCAATGGAGTGGGATGAATATGGTGATTCACGCTTGCTTTTATGTTTATTTGTTTTTTGTTTTGTATTATACGGTTTTATATATTCCTTATTGGCGCTTTATGACCCAACCAGTGCTGCCGCTAGAGGAACAGGTGTTTCCTCATTATAATTTCATCCCGTTGAAAACGATTTTGGAAACTAGCATTACTCCTGTGAATATTTGGGGAAACATCTTGTTGTTGCTTCCGTTGGGCATCTTTGTTCCTTTGATTCATCCTTATTTTGCACGTATCAAACCGTTTCTTCTCTTTGCCCTGCTCGTTTCGAGCGGCATTGAATCCGTTCAATTTTTGACAGCGTTGATGGATGGAAAATTTGCTGAATATCCTAGCGAACGAAGCTTTGATGTTGATGATATCATTTTGAACGTGAGTGGAGCGGTTATCGGGTTTAGTCTGTACCAATTATGGGGGCGCATGAAAAGCTTGATTTCTCGATCACACCGCTCGTCACCGAACCGTTGAGGGTATACATGCAGTCATCACGTTGTTTGGGGGTGTCAATGATCACTTTCTTTATCGATGAAGTCAAACATCAAAGTATCGATATAGGGGATATGGACCGCTATCATTTTGAGTTTCTTCAGCCGATTTTGGAACATAAACGCTTTGTCTTCCTTGGGGAGAGCAGCCATTGCGTCAAAGAATACAGTCTAGCAAAAGTAAGCCTGATTAAATATCTTCATGAAGAATTGGGGTTTCATGTACTTGCCTTTGAAAGCGAATTGGGGCCATGTATGATCGGCGATTATCTATCTGATCAACTTGATTCTAAACGTTTCATGGTGGGCACCATTGGACGTGCGTGGCAAAATGAATTTGTCCTTGGATTATTTGACTATATGAAAAAAATGAAGCAGGAGCGGCCGCTGTATTTTACTGGTGTGGATGTTTATCAAGGAAAAAAGGAGAATTTGTTTTCGGAATTCCTCGAGTCTTATTTAACGGGTCCGACCAAACAGAAGTTTGTCGATTTTGAAAAGCGGGCGATCGAGGTTTTGATTGCAGCCGATAAACGGAAAATCAAGCGTTCAATGCGCCAAAATATAAGGGAAGAGATGGAAAGTAAGGGCATGGAATTGATTGAGGAACTCAAACAGCATTGTTTTCCGGACAGCAAGATTTATAAAATTGTCCTCCGTACGATGGAAAATAGAGTAAATTACTTGAAAGCAAATTTAGAAAAAAGTTTCTCGAAACTTTTTGAGTATCGGGATGCATTAATGGCAAAAAACCTAGAATTTTTAGCGCAGGAAATATACCCAAATGAAAAATTTATCATTTGGGCACATAACATGCATATTAGCAAAAATACTTCCGCCAAGCGCCTGTCTGCCTATAAATCGTTTGTGGAAAACCTCTCCCAAACGATTAAGGAGAAAAGTTTTGTATTGGGGTTGTATGCAAAGGAAGGCAAAATGTTGGATTATACAGGTAAGGAATATCCAATAAAAAAAATGAATAAAAAACATTTGGAAAGCCTTCTTGACCATTCCCCTTATCAAAATAGTTTTATTCAGTGCAATGGAAACTGGGCACAGAAAAAGTGGCGGGCCTATGAGGGCGGAGGAATGCCTACTTCCTTTGTACCTGCACAACAATATGATGGGATTTTATTTTTTAAATCTGTTTCCCCGGCTTACTTTTTTGACGTTTCTGAGACGACCGAGAGAGGAAAGAAGCCAAAGGGCTGATCACAGCCCTTTGGGTGTCACTTTCTTTTCCACTTTTCGTAGCAGCCAGTCGAAGGCAATCGCCAATATGGCGGCTGGGATGGCGCCGGCGAGAATCAAGTTTTTGTCGGCGATGCGCAGGCCGCGATCGATCAAGTCACCAAGCCCCCCGGCGCCGATAAACGTCGCCAAGGCGGCGACGCCGATCGTCAGCACTGTCGCGGTGCGTACGCCGGCCATAATGACGGGAAGCGAGAGGGGAAGCTCGACCATCCATAAAATTTGCCGCGATGTCATCCCCATCCCTCGTCCGGCATCAACGAGCGCCGGGTCGACGCCAAGAATGCCAGTGTACGTGTTGCGCAAAATCGGAAGCAAGGCATAAAGCGTCAAGGCGATGATCGCCGGCAGTTTGCCGATGCCGAAAATCGGCAACATAAACCCAAGCAGCGCCAAACTCGGAATCGTTTGGATGATGGCGGCGATGCCGATGATCGGCTCGGCGAGTTTGCGATATCGCGTCAACACGACGCCAATCGGCACGGCCACCGCGATGGCAATGCCCATGGCAATCGCGGATAGCAGTACGTGCTCTTGAAAAGCGATCCAAATCTCTTCTCGTCGTTCAATAAACGTTCGCAATAATTCCATTGTATCCCTCCTTGGTAAAAAAGCAGCGGTCCGTTCATCGTTGTCTTCCTTATTGAAAAAACGGTGACGGATGAGCCGCTGCTATCGTGCTCTTCCCTCATTGGTGAAAAAGAGGTGGAGAGCCAACCGCTTCCTTGTCATCGGCGAAATTCAGCCGCCAATGGGGGCCTCGTCGTATTCTGAAGGGGACGTTGCGGTCACACCGGCCAACTGCCAACGGGCGAATGGTTTCCGATCACCCGCTTTTTAGACGAGCGGCTATCGAGCCAATCGCACCCGATTCGCTTTTAATGTGCGGCCGTCTTCCATCTGTTCACAAGACTAGAGGTTCCCCTAGTTGATGAGTGAACATGTGAAAAGCAGGACCGATGCATCAGAGTTTTTCCCGTTGAGAAATGACATTGCAAAGCCGTATCCAAGATTAAATCCCCAGCCTCCTCGAAGGTTGGTGAAAAACAGCTGGTTCCCCTGACCGATGAGTGAACGTGTGAAAAGCAGGACCGATGCTGCAAGGTTTTTTATTTGAGAAATGATCTTGTGAAGCGGCATGCTCCCGTAAATCACCGGGCTTCTGGAGATAACTGGAAACGCGTCCCTCCGCCCATGGTTGATGTCTTTATGCGTGCTGCTGGAACGTCCACTCAGCGAGCGCGCGCATCATGCTGGAGCGCGTAATGCCGCCGACAAGGCGGTCGCCATCGAGCACCGGAATGATGCGCACGTCCGGGTCTTGGAACAAGGCGGCGACGTCTGTTACATCCGCTTCTTTTTGTAATGTCGTCACATCGTAGTCAGCGATGTCGGCGACAAGCAAATGTTCCTCATTGTATCGTTGCTCGATTTGTTTGAGCGTCACGATGCCAAGAAACGATTGCTTTTTATCAACGACGACCAGACTGTCGACCTTTCGCGCCTTCATCAGCCGGAACGCTTCGGCCAAGCCGCGCCGCGGTGCGATCGTGGCGACGGCGTCAGACATTAAATCTTCCGCTGTCGGCACGGCCGTCTGGCGGGTTAGCAGACGGTCTTCACCAATAAACTCGCGGACAAAGGAGTTCGCCGGCCGCCGAAGCATTTGGTCCGGCGTCGCAAACTGGACGACTTCCCCGTCTTTCATCAGCGCGATCCGATCGGCGATTTTAATCGCCTCGTCCATATCGTGGGTGACAAAGACGATCGTTTTGCGAATTTCTTCTTGCAAGCGGACGATGTCATCTTGCAGCTGTTCGCGGCTGATCGGGTCGAGGGCGCTGAACGGCTCATCCATCAAAATAATATTCGGTTCCGCGGCCAACGCGCGGACGACGCCGACGCGTTGCTGTTGGCCGCCGCTGAGTTCCGATGGGTAGCGGTGCTTGAACGTCGCTGGATCCAAGCCGACGAGGTCAAGCAACTCATCGACCCGCTTTTCATAGGCGCTTTTTTCCCATTTTTTCAGCTTCGGCACGAGCGCGATGTTTTCCGCGATCGTCATATGCGGAAACAGCCCGATTTGCTGGATGACGTAGCCGATGTTGCGGCGCAGTTCGACCGGATCAAGCGTAGAAATGTCTTGCCCATCGATATACACGGTTCCCGATGTCGGCTCGATCAACCGGTTGATCATTCGCATCGTCGTCGTTTTCCCGCATCCGCTCGGTCCGATGAGGGCGACAAGCTCGCCTTTATGGATTTCAAGATTGATAGTTTTTAAGGCGACAAATCCATCCTCATACTGTTTTGTGACGTTTTCAAATCGAATCATCCACATTCCTCGCTTTCTAGTCGATCAGTCCTTCCGATTTCAAAAAGTCTATCGCCACTTCGCGCGGCCGTTTTCCTTCCAAATTCACTTCGCCGTTCAGTTCCATCATTTTTTCGTCCGTTAAGATGTTGGCCAGTTTGTTCAACGCTTCCTCAAGTCCTGGGTTGGCGTCCAACACGTCTTGGCGGATGATTGGCACGGCGTGGTACGCCGGGAAGTAATGTTGATCGTCTTTGAGCACGACGAGGTCGTATTTTTTGATGCGGGCGTCCGTCGTGTAGGCTGTGATGACGTCAATCTCCCCGTTTTTCGCCGCTTCGTATTGCAAGTCCGGATCGATGTTGACCGTTTTTTTTTTGAACTGGAATCCGTACGTATCGACAAGCCCGTCATAGCCGTCGCTTCGCTCAAAAAACTCGGCGTCTGACCCAAAGGTGAGGGAAGACGAATGATTCACTAAATCAGAGTACGTTTTGACCCCGAGCTTTTCGGCAAGGTCTCTTCGCATCGCCATGCGTACGTATTGTTAAATCCGAGTGGTTTGAGCCAAGCGATGTTGTATTTTTCCTTATATAACTTCTTCGTTTCATTATAGATTTGTTCGGGCGTTTTTGCCGGATCGTACGGCTGTTTTAAAATGTTCAAATATCCTGTTCCCGTGTACTCGACGTACATGTCGACGTCGCCGTTTTCAATGACTTGCTTAAGCATAAAGGCGCCGCCTAGACTGTCCTTCACTTCCACGTCCAAATCGGTGTTGGCCTTCACATACTCAGCCAATAAATGCGTCAAAATCACCTGCTCGGTAAATTTCTTTCCGCTAATCAAGATGTGCCCTTTCGCATCACGTTTCCCGTTGCAGGCGGCCAGTCCGAACACAAGCCCGACAGCAAGCAATGACATGAACCATTTACGCAAAACGATTCCTCCTTTTTTTGGATCCGAAAATGCCGATAAAAAGATCTATCCGACCTGTTAAACACTCGGATGATATCTTCATGAGTTTTTCCTTATTAGAAAAATGTTGGATAGCAGTTCTCCCTTTGTATCACCAGCCTTCTAAGTCAAGGGGGAAAGTAACAAAACGACACGGAGGGGAAAACGTCACAAACATAGGGTAACGCAAATTAGGTTAAGTTGGAAAATTTGGTATCAGCCGATCTATCCGCGTTTGGCTGCTTCTCACCTTGAGAACCGTTCTCTCCGCCGCGATGCTTACAAATGCTCGGGAATGCGCCCCAATCCTCCCGAATCCTCCGAATTCGAGATATTCGAGCTGAATAGTGAAGAAAAAACCGGCTGCGGTAAGCAGCCGGATCCATCGAAACGAGTGGGTTCATGAGCTGTTGAGGAATCATCTTACGCATGAACGAGGCGGTGAAGAATGCTTTCGGTTCTGAAGACGCGGGCGTTGAGGACGTGCAGTCCCGCTTCATGTTCGGCGAGAGCCGGCAACACCTTGTCTTCGAGGATCGATGTGACGTGGGTGAGGTCGCCTTTCATTTGGTGGAGGTCGTTCGCCATCGCCTCGTATTTCGCGGTCAGCACTTCCTGCCCATGACGAAGCGCTTCGGCAATCGCCTTCGTTTCCGTCGTGCGTTCGTAAAGCAGATCGATGCGCTGTTCCAGCGTGGTCGTCCGCTCATTCAATTGGGCGAATTGCTGCTCGAGAGCGCTCGTCCGCTCATTTAACTGGGCGAATTGCTGCTCAAGAGCGCTCGATCGTTCATTCAACTGGGCGACCTGCGTCTCGAGGGCGGTTGTTCGCTCATTGAGCTGGGTGACTTGCGTCTCGAGGGCGGTTGTTCGTTCATTGAGCTGAGCGACTTGTCCCTCTAAAGCGCCGACTCGCCGTTCGAGCGACTCGACTGCCGCGCGCGTGGCTTTCACCTCGTGCAAAATTTCCCGCAATAGCGCTTCCATGTCGATTCACCTCCTTTTCGTCTCTATTTTACAAAAAAAGGGGCATGGATGGCGAGAAAAATTCGGAAAAATAGCTTTCACTAGCCAAAGGAAGAATGAAATCGTTACAATAATAATTAGGAAAAAGAGAGGAAAAGGTGGACGAGGATGGATGCTTCTTGGTTGAAGCCGATTGTCGAAACAAAGTATTTGTCGGCGGAAAATGCGCACCGTTACCGCGCGATTTTGCGGTATTTCTACATTCAGCACGAACGGATGCGGCAATATTTGTTCCCCGAGGAAGTGTATGCGTTTTTGAAACAGCATAACGAATTTGCCGATTATACTGAGGATGAGTTGCAGCAAGACCTCGATCAGCTTGTCAAATGGAACAATTTGATCGCCCGCCAAGAGACTTCCCATATACGGACGATCGAGGAGTTTAAGAAAAAGCGGTTTCGTTATCAATGCAGCCCGTACACAGTGGAAATAGAGCGAATGATTCGCACGCTCGAACAGTTGGGCGACTCGTTTGGCGGTTCGCTCGAGAAAACGCGGTTTGACCGTCTGTACGCCTCCCTTTCCCGCATGGAAACGATCATTTCTGCTAATTTCCAAGAAAAACCGGACGAAATACACCAAGTGTGGGAGGAGACGTTTGATTATTTCAAAAAAATCATTCACCATTCGGCTGATTATATCGCCTATTTGCATAGCGAAAATTTGGAAGAACGGATGACGGCGGAATCGTTTCTCGTTTACAAGGAACAATTTACCGCTTATTTGCGTGATTTTATCGTCGCCTTACAGAAGACGTCGATGCAAATTGAGCGGCTGTTGGAAGACCTTCCAGACGAAGGGGTGGACCGGTTCATTGAGCACGTAGTCGATTATGAGCGGTCGATTCCACGCTTTGCCGAGAGCGCCCCGTCGCGCGCCGAATGCATCGAAGAAAAGCGCGAGACGTGGCGCAGTTTGCGCGAATGGTTTTTAGGTCGGGACGGCCATGAAAGCGAGCTGGCGTTTTTGCAGCATCAGACGAACGAAGCGATTCGTCGCTTGACGCGCATCGTGCAGCGGCTTGGTGAGCGGCATCACCACTTTCGCAGCCGCAAAGGCGATTATTTGCACTTGGCACGCTGGTTTTCGCAGCTGTCCTCGATCGAAGAGGCACACTGTTTGTCGGCGGTCGTGTTCGGCTGCTTCCATACGAAACATCTGATCGCAGACAATGAGGCGACAGATGATATGTATCGCGATGTTTGGGAAGAGGCGCCGATGGAATGGGTGACGAAGCCGCGCGTGCGCCATTATGGAGAAAAGAAGAAACCGCAGGCGATCGAGGAGAAAAAACGGGAAAAAGAAGAAGCGCGCCGCCGCTATTTGGAGGAGAAAGCACGCGAGGAAGCCGAACTGAAACAGCTGGTGAAAGACGGAAAAATTGTGCTGGCCGAACTCGGCGAAGTGACCCCGTACGTACGGAAGACATTGCTCGCCTGGATCGCCAAAGCCATGGGGAAAGAACAGCCAACTGTGAAAACAGAGAACGGCTGGGACATCCGCATTGTTCGTCGGGACGACACGATTTGCCTTCATGCTGAAGACGGAACGCTTGTGATGCCCAACTACGAAATCGAAGTGATGGCGAAAGGAGGGAGCGAAGATGGAGGCGTCGTTTGATGACAAAGCAAAAGAAGCGTTGGCGGCGCTGTTTGAACAATTTTGGATCGTCCGCGACGCCGACCCGGAACGGTATCAGCTTGTCCGCGAACGCGAACACGTGCTCAAAAGATACGTCGAGGAGAAGTTTGGCTACCGTTTGATCGTGCACCGGCATTTCGCGAAGCTCGAAAAAATTCCGGCTGAGCCGGAGCCGTGGATGGGGATTCCGTCGTTTCAAGAGCCGCTCGATTACGCGCTGTTTTGCTGCTTGATGGCGTATGTTGAAAGCAAGGCGGTTGAAGAAAAATTTTTGCTTTCCGATGTATGCGAGGAAATCCGCTCCATGTATCCGGGCGATGTGCCGGTCGATTGGACGAACTATTCGCAGCGGCGCGCGCTCATTCGCGTGCTGAAAGCAGCGGAACAAATCGGGCTGATCCGTCGGATGGATGGAGAGATTGAAGCGTTCGCGCAACATGCGGACGAAGAAGCGCTTTATGAAGTGCCGGTGTTGGCGCGCTATTTTATGCGCACGTATCCGAAAGACTTGCTGCAATATACGTCGATTGACGAACTGTTGGCGGAAGAATGGAAAGCAGCGCCGCAAGATTACCGGCGCCATCGTCTGTACCGGAAGCTGTTTTTATCACCGGCTGTGCACCGAACAGAAGGCGACGAGCAAGATTTTTATTACTTGCGCAACTTCCGGCATCGGCTGCGTGAGGATATTGAGTCCCATACGCCGTTTCGTTATGAGCTGTACAAAAACGTCGCCATGTTGACGATTCCGGAACGGCAGGCGCCGTATACGCTCTTTCCCGATCTAAAAGGAACGTCTGACATCATCCTTCATTTTGCTGCCGTTGTCCGCGAGCGGTTGGCATCCTTTCCGCCGGACGAGTACGGGCGCCTTTGGCTGACGCCGGCGCAGTTTTCTGAATGGCTCGCCGATACGAAGCGTCGTTACGGAGCTGGATGGGGGAAGACGCATCGCGAAGCATCGCTTGCGGAGTTAGCTCGCGAGGTGTTGGCGGAGCTCGAAGCATGGCGAATGGCAGACACGGATCCCGAGACGGGCATGGTCGTCCTCTACCCGCTCCTTGGGCGGCTGTGTGGGCGATACCCGGACGATTTTCAAGCGAAAGAGAGGGAACTATGATGGCGGATCGATGGATGTTGCATCGCGCGGGATTGATCAATTTCTGGTATTATGATGAACAATATTTTCATTTTGCCGACGGAAAGTTGTTTTTGCGCGGAAGCAATGGAGCGGGCAAATCGGTGACGATGCAAAGCTTGATCCCGGTGCTGCTTGACGGGAAAAAGACGCCCGACCGGCTCGATCCGTTCGGTTCGCGGGCGCGGCGAATGGAAGATTACTTGCTCGGGGAAAAAGATGTCGTCAACCGCGATGAGCGGACCGGCTATTTGTTTCTCGAATATAAGCGGACCGAAACCGATCAATATCTCACGACCGGCATCGGCTTGCGAGCGAAACGGCAAAAAAATCTCGACTTTTGGGGCTTTGTCATTTTGGACAACCGCCGCATCGGCCATGATGTTGACTTGTACAAAAAAGAAAAAACAGGCGAGAAAATTCCTTTGACAAAGCGAGAGCTCGCCGATGCGCTCGGCGCCGGGGGAACGGTGGTCGAGACGCAAAAAGAATATATGGAGCTCGTCAATAAGCATGTGTTCCGCTTCGAATCGCTCGAGGCGTTTCAAGAGTTGATCGAGCTGTTGATTCAATTGCGGAGCCCGAAGTTATCGAAAGATTTCAAGCCGACGGTGATTTACGAAATTTTGGAAAGCGCATTGCCGCCGTTAACCGATGAGGAATTGCGGCATTTGTCCGAGACGATTGAAAATATGGACCAAGCAAAGCAGCAGCTGGAGCAGCTCGAGCGCGATGCGCGGGCGCTGAAGCGGCTTTGCGACTATTACCGTCATTACAATGAATATATGATTGCCGAAAAAGCCGTGGAATACGAGAAAGCGGTCCAACGAGCCGAACAGCTCGCCGCTGAGCAGCGAACAAGGTCAGAAGAGGAGAACAAAGCGCGGCAGCGGCTTGATGAGCTGGATGAGGAGATCACCCGCCTCAGCCGGGAAGAAGACGTGTTGCGTGCACGGGAAGTGGAGCTTGCGGGCCATGAAGTCTTTCAACAAGCCGAAACGTACGAAAAGTTAAAGGAACAGCAGCGCGACCTAGCGAGGCGGCGGGAGCGGCAAGAGCGGGTGATCGAAGAGAAGGAGCGGCTTGAACGGCAGCGCCGCCATCAAATTGATGAGGCGGAAGCGCGCCTCGATGAGCTGGAACGGAAGGTGGAAGAGACGTTGGCGCAGTTGCGTGCCGACGCGGACGAAGGGGCGTTTGCCGGCCACGAAGTGAATGAAGACGATTTTCTCCGTCATCATCGTCAACAGCGCGAGTTTCCGTTTACGATTTGGAAGCAGGAAGCGGACCGCCATGCGGAACGGCTGGAAGCGCTCGCCGACCTTTGGCGGCGTCATGAGGGACTGCAAGCGCGCTATGAAGAAGCAAGCAAAGAAGCGGGCGAACTGCAGCGGGAAGTTGACGAATGGCGGCATCAATACCGGAAATGGGACGAGCTGCTTGACCAAGAAAAAGAGCGTTGGGAACAAGCGGTGCTCGTTTGGCTGGAGCGCGGCGGCGTCACGGTGGACGAAGCGCGCATTCAGACGTTTTTGCGACAGACGGACGGCTTGTATGATCAATATTCCATCGATGACCTCAAGCAGCCGTTCACGGCGGCGTATTACGATGCCGTCGGGAAGAAAAACGATGAAAAATGGCGGCTTGAACACGAAATGCGCTTGCTTGGCGACCAGCTCGCCGAGCGCGAGCAGGAGCTTCGCCATTGGCAGACAGAACAAGACCCAGAACCGGAACGCGATCCCCAGACGGACGCCATGCGCGCAGAGTTGGAGCGGCAAGGAGTTGTTTCCGTCCCGCTGTATGCGGCGGTTGAATTTTTCGACCATGTGCCCGAGCCTGTCCGCGAGCGGATCGAATCGGCGCTCGCCCATGCCGGACTGCTCGACGCGCTGATCATTGACCGCGATGTGGCGGTGACGTATGACCGGGTGCTCGTCCCGAACCCGGTGCATATGGCGCATACGTTGGCCGATTATCTCCAGCCAGATGCAGGTGTCCCTGTCGCTGCGGAGCGGATTGATGCCGTGCTTCGCAGTATCGTCATTGCCGATGAGGCGCAAGACGGTGGCATGACGCTTAATGAAGCTGGACGCTATGCGCTTGGTCTCGTGCGCGGTCATGCGCCCACCCGCGAGCGCGCCATGTTCATCGGCCGCACGGCAAGGCGGCGGTGGCGGATGGAGAAGATCGCTTCATTGGAAGAAGAGATCGCTTCCTTGCGGCAAGCGCTTGACCGCCTGCAGGCGGAACACAAAGCGGTGGAAGCTCATATCGCCGCATTGGCGGAGTGGTTTGCCGCGTTTCCATCCGACCGCGATGTGCGCGCGGCGTTTGAGGAACGGGAGGAAGCGCGCCGCCGCGCGGAAAGCAAAGAGCGCGACTGGCAGCGGCAACAAGAAAAAGTATCCCGACTCGCGCGCGAGTGGCAGCACCTCAAGCAAACGTTGCGTGAGCAATCGGCAGGGCTTGACGTGGCGTTTTCCGTGGAAGGATGCGATCGAGCCCGCTTGGCGATGAAATCGTATCTCCGCTTTTTGCATGAACTGGAAGTGCATGTTCGAGAAGCGCTCTATGTCGCGGCGATGATCACCCAGCAGCGCGAGCAGCTGCAGGAGCTTCGCGACGACATCGATGAGGCCAAAGGGGAGCGGAATCGCCTGCTCGATGAAGACGAACGTCTGGCACTCCGCATGGCCGAGATCGAACGAACGCTCCAACAAATGGGAGCGGATGACATTCGCGCGGAAATCGCCCGCGTGCGGGAGCGGCTTAACACTCTGCGCGAGGCAGTTCCGCTTCTAGTCAACGAGCGGGCGCGGACTGAACAGCGCCTTGCGCGTCTTGCCGAAGAACGGGAACAAGGAGAGAAACGGGCAACGTTCGCTCGCGAGCTGGCCGCCGCATGGGAGCAGGCCTTTGCCCGTGAAGCGGCGCTCAAGTTGGTGGAGCTCGACCGTTCGCGTCCGCTTCGCGAGCAGGCGAGCGAAGCGAAACAGCGGTATGGGGGGACGTTGAAAGACAGCCGCTCTTCGCTGCTGGCTCGGCTGAACACAATCTTTTTCCAAGAATCATCCAATTTGAACGAATACCGGGCGACGTTCGAATCGCTGCCGTTCGAGGAGAAAGAATGGAGCACCGTGGCACCGGACGATGAAATGGCGATGAAAGCAAAGGATTGGCGAGAAAAACAAGAGCGAAACGTCATTTTCCTTGACTACAAAGGGCAGCGTGCCACCCCGTCTGTCGTCCTGGCGGAAGTTGAGCGGGAAATCGCGCTGCAGCACGAGTATATGAAAGAACAAGACCGTGAACTGTACGAAGAAGTCATTTTAAAGTCGGTCGGCCGCATTTTGCGCAGCCGCATCCAACGCGCGGAGCGATGGGTGAACGACATGAACAAGCGGATGAGCGAAATCGATACGTCATCAAGCCTCGTCCTATCTATTCAATGGAAGCCGAAAACGGCGGAGACGGAAGACGAGCTCGATACGAAAGAGCTGGTGGGGTTGCTGCGGATGGATTCACGGCTGCTCAAGGAGGAAGATTTGCAGCGGGTGACGAACCATTTCCGCTCGAAAATCGCCCGCGCCCGCGAACTGCTTGAGGAACGCGGCCAAGGCAACACGCTTCATCAAATTATAAAAGAAGTGCTCGACTATCGGAAATGGTTTTCGTTTACCCTCTACTATGAAAAAGAACACGAACCGAAGCGCGAACTGACAAACCAACGCTTTTATCGGTTCAGCGGCGGGGAAAAAGCGTTGGCGATGTACATTCCGCTGTTTGCGGCGGCGTATTCACGCTATCAGGAAGCAGGCGATGATGCGCCGTACATCATCTCGCTTGATGAAGCGTTCGCCGGCGTCGATGAAAACAACATCCGCATGATGTTCGGCCTTGTTGAACAGCTCGGCTTTAACTACATCATGAACTCGCAGGCGCTTTGGGGTGACTACGACACCGTGCCGGCCCTGTCGATTTGCGAGCTCGTCCGTCCGCGCAATGCGCCGTTTGTCACCGTCATCCAGTATTATTGGAACGGGCGCATCAAGCAATTAGTAGCGAATGAGGAAGAATGGGAGTTGATCGAGACATGAACCGGGCCGAAGAGGCCGCTGCCTTTTTCCGTTCCGAACTGGGCTTTCACCGTTTGTTTGTCGAGATGAAGAGGAAATACGAGTCGCTCGGTCGTGTTGGTGGCGTCGTCTCCTTGGCATCGTTCAGCGAGAACGAGCGCGAAGCCATCGCTGCCTTTTTCGGCCGAGACGTTTCCCGCGTTTCCCTGCCCGCCTTTGAACGGCAGCTCGAACGAACACGGTTTGCCGGCGTTGGCCTCATCGAGCTGCTCGAGCACTATTTCGGTGAGCCGCTCGTGCCGAAAAAAGAACAGCGTCAGGCGGCCGAAAAGGAGCGGGAGCGGTTTTTCGGGCATCTCGCCCACGAGCACCCTTGGCTTGAAGACATTTGTGGCCAACGGTTCATCCAAGCAGCGTATGAGGCAAACCGCGAAGAGTTGGCGGCGGCGATCCGTCTTGTCGGCGCCGCCCTTCGCCGCTTGCCGCTCGGCTCGTATGAACGGCTCCCATTGTTTGCCCAGCGTATCGCCGGTGATCCACACGCTTTTGACCTGTCAACGCTCCCCGGCAAGGTGTTGCTGTCGGCCTTGCAAGCAACCGTGCTAGGCGAGTGGGATGTGACCTCTGTAGAGAGCGTCAATGAATTGCTGCAGTCCGTCGGCCTGCTCCGCGAGGATATTTTGAACTTTGCCACCTGCGCCAACTTGTTGGCCGAAACGAAGAAAGGCCCTCACCCGGTCTTCACCGCTGCCGTCGAAGCCAACAGCGCATTGAATGCACCGCTAAGGGACGTGTTGTCGCTCATTCGCGCCTATCCAGCCAACGGCGGCATCGTATACGTCGTCGAAAACGCGGGCGTTTTCTCGACCTTGCTTGACACCCACGCCCCGCTTGTCTGCACGAACGGGCAAATGAATTTAGCGACGATGCGGCTCCTTGATTTGCTCGCGGCTTCAGGCGCCAAGCTGCATTACTCCGGCGACTTTGACCCGGAAGGTTTGAAAATGGCCGACCGTTTTCTCGAGCGATACGGCTCGGTGGCTGTTCTCTGGCGCTACAGCGTCGATGACTACTTCGCCGCCAACCCATCGGTTCACTTGCCTCCCGAGCGGCTCGCCAAACTCGCCTCCGTAGCGTCAGCGCCGCTGCAGCCAGTGAAAGAAGCGATGGCGAAAACCGAAAAAGCGGGATACCAAGAGGCGATCATCAGCCGACTGCTTGGAGACATAAAAAGTTAGCACTCGCCCTTGTTCATGCAAGTATTGGTTATTTATATTCGTCTTGCCCGCGATGGATGGGCGGGCGGCGCCCGGGTCTTATTTACCGCATGCCGAGCGTTTGCCCTCGCTTAGGCAAACAGCAATCGGCAAACAAGGCAAGCCACAAATGCTAAGAAGCAGTCTTTGCTTGTCGTCGACCTCCAATCACGCAAAAACCCCAGGGGGTCGACGACATTGGTTTTGATCGCCTGATCCCTACAGCCATCAAGGATAGATTTGATTGACAGAATCTTCGAAACGTGTTATGCTGAAGTTGCCGCTGCAGGAGAAAGCTTGTTATGGCAGCGGTTTTTGGGGGTTTTTATCGTACCTATGAGGGATTGAAACTTCAAGGGGGAATGCGGTAATGGAAAGTATCCTTTCGTTTTTATCGTACCTATGAGGGATTGAAACCGGCGGCATATGTCGCGTCTGTTCTTGTTTGGTACGTTTTTATCGTACCTATGAGGGATTGAAACTTTCCAGGCGCTTTTGAAGAAATCGCACCGGAAGCGGTTTTTATCGTACCTATGAGGGATTGAAACACATATACGCACACAACAACATCATTCCGTATCTACGTTTTTATCGTACCTATGAGGGATTGAAACTCCATTGTCATGTAGGAGCTATGTTCTCAGGTGGGTTTTTATCGTACCTATGAGGGATTGAAACGAAATTCTTAATTCTTGTGACCATTCGTCGTCGGTTTTGTTTTTATCGTACCTATGAGGGATTGAAACGCTGATGAGTTGGTGCAGGCCGTCAAGGAATACACGTTTTTATCGTACCTATGAGGGATTGAAACTGAACCGTCGTCATTCCTCCTTCAGCGGACATTCCGTTTTTATCGTACCTATGAGGGATTGAAACTATAGTTCGTCTAATGCGCCTAACGTAGCAGTATTGTTTTTATCGTACCTATGAGGGATTGAAACTTTCAAGATCTGTAAAGTCAGCTAATTGCATTAGCGTTTTTATCGTACCTATGAGGGATTGAAACAATCATCCTCCCTATTTAATTTTCAATGTTCAATTGAGTTTTTATCGTACCTATGAGGGATTGAAACCCAGCAAATTTTTTCATGAAATTGTTGCATTTTGTCGTTTTTATCGTACCTATGAGGGATTGAAACTGCGTCGGAGCTGTGGCACAGTGACGGCGAGTAGCGTTTTTATCGTACCTATGAGGGATTGAAACTCTAATCCGTATAGATAAATTGTGAAATCATCTTTCGTTTTTATCGTACCTATGAGGGATTGAAACGGTTCATTCAAAATTAACTGGACTGTCCCCGGAAGGTTTTTATCGTACCTATGAGGGATTGAAACCGGTAAACCTCGACGCGGTATTCGGGGAATTCGTTTTCGTTTTTATCGTACCTATGAGGGATTGAAACATTGTATGTGTTTCTGTTTTTTTGCTGGTTTTTGTGTTTTTATCGTACCTATGAGGGATTGAAACTGCTAAGAGCACGATGATCTGGGATAAGCTCGTGACGTTTTTATCGTACCTATGAGGGATTGAAACCCCCTATGCCTGCCTCCCACGCACAGTGCTGATAGGGTTTTTATCGTACCTATGAGGGATTGAAACAATGAAAGGAGAAATGCAAAATGGAAAAATTAGTTTGGGTTTTTATCGTACCTATGAGGGATTGAAACGAAGGCAAACAAGGACTAATCCAAATAACGGCGGAAGTTTTTATCGTACCTATGAGGGATTGAAACATTCCCTAATCAAGTTCCGCCAGCCGTTTTGGATGTTGGTTTTTATCGTACCTATGAGGGATTGAAACCCCGATCCGCTTTAATACCAGTCATTGCGTCAGCCGGTTTTTATCGTACCTATGAGGGATTGAAACAATACATCGCCGTGCGGGCGCGGAA
>JAAROH010008056.1_pt1 | contig 16734 bp, 27 predicted proteins | sample 7248631 | NCBI WGS metagenome assembly JAAROH01 (sample SAMN09772309, study PRJNA484901) | compost metagenome | isolation source: Vermicomposting unit | place: India
GATGGAGGGATTTGAACCCCCGCGCGCCTTGCGACGCCTAACTGATTTCGAGTCACGTATGGACACGTTATAACTCGAAAATTTACGCCATATCACCGATTCGCTTACGGTACACTACCGAAACTAATTAACGCTCCGCTAACTTACCGCAGTATTTCCTTCATTTTACCATGCACGTTGAATTACGTAAACAAAAAAAAAAAAAGCGGCGTAGCCCTATCGCTAGGACCACGCCAATTTCGTTAGTCTTTCTTTAAATCCGCTAGTTCCGCCAACTCTTCCGCAATCTCTGCGGCCGACAAGCGCTTCGGTGCGTTTTCCGTTTCCACCGTTGTAACCTCCGAACGGGTAACGAGGCGTGCGGTTAGCTTGTAATACAGTTCCAGCGCCTTAATCGAAGCGATTCCGTTGTTACTCGTCCCTTCAATCAACCGTTTTAGTTGCGCATCTGCCACGCCACGGAATGCGTCAAGCTGGCGGTCTGCAAGCGCGTTGTAATAAGCGATGAATGCCGGATTCTCTTTGCGCCAGTTGTAAAGCGCTGTTCGGGATATGCCTACTTCTGCGGCTAACTCGTCGAGCGAAATACGCTCTTTTGTCGGCTTCATTTCGTTTTCAAGCAATAAATACGCTGCCTTCCGTTGTTGTACCGTTAATCTTGATTCTAATTCACTGAATCTCATCTTCCAACCTCCAATCAAGTTCGTGTTTTATTGCGTCATAATCTTCGTTAGCTTTTGCAAGCTCACGCTCAACCCGTTCCGGATCAGCTTTAAGTTCCGCCAATTCTTCCGGAGAGAGCGCCGGTGTAACATCCTCGTCAATCAGTTCATAGAAATCTTTCGCCATTAGCTTTTCTAAGCGCATTGTCATGTGAATATCCCTAACTACCTCGGCTTCGTCTATTATTCCGGCCTGTAGTTTGTTGAAGTCGAAGATAATACGTAATGCTATCCTCGCTTGATCTGCATAGTCTTCTACTACACACTTACGCAGCATATCCGCCTCCCGGTGCATACCGATAAGCCATGCGAAATCTACTCCGATTTCTTCTGCTGAGTGTCCTTTTGCCATAAGAGCGGCGACTTTAACGCCGTAGTCCCGTACCTTCCGGACTTTTTCGGACAAGATAGCGCCTGCTTCCCGTGATATGAATGGTTCCGGCTCATCCGGCTGCATCCCTTTTGCAATTCGTTCCTGGCGGTGTGCTTCTAACTCGCGGTCTATCCGTTCTATTTCCTTATCAATTTCTTCGATTGTCATTCTTTCGCCTCCTATACGTTAACTATTGTCATAAGCGCCTTACCGTTCAGACCGCGTTTGACTTCGATACTGATCGGATGGTAAACGCGGAGCTTTCCGAGTTCGTCCGTATATTCCAGCGTTGCATCCATCGGTACATGCACAAGTTTATCGAGCATAACCTGCGCAGAGGATACGACTTCTTCGCTTGTAACGCTGTTAACTCCGCCGCTGCTCGACATCTTACGGACTAGCTTCGTTCCTTCCTGCAGACGGCATTTCTTCGTAATACGCTCGCCCGGAATCGTTTCGCCCCAATCATCGGTCGTTCCCGGCATCTGAATCACAATCGTTTGCTTCATTGGAACCAATGGCATTTATTTTCCTCCTTAATTAAAAAGAGCCAGCGATTTCGCCAGCCCGTTTACATATTCATACCCGCCATTTTAATCTCGCGGACAAGGTTTTCAGCAATATAAATGGTCAACTCATCTGCCAACTTCTTCGGATGCTTATTCTCACCCTGGATAGTTACGTTAATACCGCCTACATCCACTTTTATATCGCCTTTTCCTTTACTTCCGGAATTGTTCATTAACGAATTGTACGACATGGCAAGCCCGTATTTACGGTATTGCTCCGCTTGGTTGGCGTTAAGAATTGTTTCATCCTTATGAACACGAACAACCATGTCATCATAAGGAACCCGTTCTAACCCTGTTGCAAATCCCGGTAAGTTGCTCTTAATCTTCTGCCACAGGCTCGGCTCATACGCTTTCATCGTTGTTTTTCCGGAGAAAACAGGAGTACCTTTTGGTACTGCACCGCTTTTAATTTTCTTCTCATGTTCGAGTACGCGATTCATGGCTTTACCATAATCCGTAGTTTCTAGGTTATAAATAGCTTGTTTCGTCTTTTCTATGGATGCAAGCGCCTTGTTAACAGCCATATCTACCGCAGAAATTAACGCGGCTGCTATTGCGGCACCTGCTGCTGCGGCGGCGCCTACTCCCGGAATCCTACTCGCTCCAACAAACGCAACCACGGCAGCGGCCATCGGATTTTCTAGCAAGTAGTTACCGACTCCTTTTGCGATTCCACCGGCAATAGCGAAACCGACTGCCGCACCTGTCTCCGCTAGTTTACCGGCAACACTTGCTATCTTTGCGCTACCTCCGTTTTCAAGCCAATTCTTTGCGCTTTCCGTCCCAATGTCGAGCGCTTTCGTTATTTTTTCGGAGAATGATAACTTATTCCATGCGGGGTCATTCTGCAATTTGAGGATAAACTTATCCAGCGAAACGACTCCGCTTTCTATGCCTCGCATAATGCTGGCGATAATACTAGAACCGGCTTTTTCTAACCCTTTGAAGCGCCCTTCATCAAACATTTTGTTTATACGATCGAGCGCTCCTTTACTAGCCTCTAGCCCTTCGACGCCCATGTTTTTAAGGCTTATGCGCATCTTCTCTACCGCTTGGTTATATTTCGCAATACCGGAGTTTCCGAGGTCCGCCATAAATTTATCCGTATAACCGAGCTTAACGAGAATTCTATCCATTTCAGCGATAAAAGCGGCGCCTTCTTTACCTTTAAGGTCTTTCAGCATCTTTTTCGGTAAGTTAAAGCGTTCTTGCAAGCTGACCATATCGCCGGATAGAGCTTCCCTTATAGCGAAGGCACTCCCTTCCATACCCTGTAAAGGATTGGAAGCTGCAAGGCGTTCAGTAAGTGCCGTCATTTTCTTTAGTTGGTTTTCATCTTTAAACAACGGAATGAACGACTTAGACGTTTTTAACATGTCGTCCATAGAAAAAAGCGGACTATCTGCCGCCCGGTCTTCGATATATTTAAACCAACGATCCGCCTTCTTTGTATCATTGAACAACGCCGAAATCGTAATCTTTTCCATCTCGGTCTTAGCCGCTTCTCCCACGGTTGCTTTGAAAATTTTCGCCGCACCTTGCGCCGCTGCATACGCCCCGGCAATAGCCGTAAGAGTAGTCGTCATGCCTCGGAAATTACCGCCAGCAACTACCGCCGCATTTCCGGCTCCAGATATAGCGGCCTGTGCCTCATGTGCTTTTCCGGAAAGGTTCGATAGGGTTGATGCAGCTTGACTACTTCCAGCCGCAAACCTTCCGAGGGAGTCGCGCAATCTTCCGTTGCTATCCCGAAAATACTTAGCTGCTGCGCTAGCTCGATTCATACTCTTTTCTAGTATAGATGTCGAGCTGGATGCGCTGTTCGCCGCTGCCGTCAATGCTTTCGTATAGGAAGTCGTTGCACTCACTTCTTTACCGAAGTACTTTACTTCGCCCATAGCCCGGCGTATTGGACTAGTAAATTTACTAGTCCAATTTCAAGCGGGCCACCAAATCAAAAGCCATTTTTCACCATCTCCTTTCTGTTTCGCTCGCTTCCGTATATACAACGGAAGACTGACGGTTATTTACCGCCAGCCTCCATTGCTTTCGCTCTTTGCTCTATCGCCAATAATTCCGATGCTATTAGGAAGCGCCTTACCATCATCGGCTTTGCGCCGAATTGGTCCGGAGTTATGTGGTGATTCTGGAATAAAGCGTGTAGAATCGCCTACATACCGTCCGAGCGCTTTATTCTTCCTTTAACGCCTCGACCGCCTTACCTTCATCATCGTTGTAGCCGGAAAGATTGAGAATCCGTTCAGCGAGCGTTTCTTTCTCACCCGGAAGCAGACGTTTGGCGACAACCTCCGATCCGTCTACCGCATTGTACTTCGCAAGCAATTCCGGATGATTCCACTGAGGAACGACGCAGCCCTTCGCGATAATCAGCGCTGTAAACTTATCTTGGTCGACCGTAGTACCGAATGTCGCTTGCTCCCGAGCGGCTTTCAAGTCTTTTTCGTCGAGCGCCTGGATAGTGAACGTTCCGAAGCGACGCATTTGTACGTCTTTCTGCGGTTTATCCTCTGCATCCAAAAGCATTTTTAACAAATCGTCCGTTTTAAGTGTACACTTTATCAATCGGAACACCTAACGCTTGTTCCGCCGCATATTGCATATCGGCGATAGCCTTGCGCGTCTTAGCATAAGATGCTACTGCATGCAGATACTCCGCTTTCTTCTCCGCAATCTTACGCATTGCAGCGTTGTATTTCTCGTCTGTCTGTGCTTCCTCCGCCAACTGGCGAACGATTGCCTTTACTTCCGATGCAAATTCGCTGATTCTTCCGTCATAAATAGCGCCAGCACGCTTGGCGATTTCTTCGCAAGACGCTAACTCCGCCTCCAGTCCGGATAGTTTCTCACGTAACTTCTTCTCTTCCGTTCGATTCTTGTCGGATGGATCAAGCACAATAGCGTCAATCGCTTTATCTAGTGAAACCTTCGTTTCAGCGATTTTCTGGCGGAGTTCTTCCGCGCGCGCTTCGTGTTTGGCGACTGCTTGCGCTCTTTCTTCACGGATAGCGTTTACTTTCTCAATAGCTTCTTGTACTTGTGTAGGTAATGTAATCATTCATCATTTCTCCTTTATTGTGGGTTTTGCGATAACTCACGTTTAATTTTCGAATACAACACCATATTTTCTGGGCCTGGCGATTGACGAGCGAGTAACTCCGCGTCATGCAGGTCTGATTTCGTCAACTTTTCTCCGGCACTCACTTTTTGAATCAGCGTTGAACGTGTCTTAACGTAATCAAAATGCGCCTGCTTATGTTCATATTCATTCATATCAAAACGATCTTTCATAATAGCGTAACGTGCCTTATCCGCCTCATCGCCGGTTTCCTCTGCCTTTCTCCGGAGAGATTCGACGTATGATTCGGAAGGGTGAGACGCGAAGGGCGTTTCATCATCGAAGAAGGCGCTGACCATTTCTTTATACTGCTTTTCTTTGAGCGTATACTCCGCAATTTTCTTCGGGTTTCCGCGAGACAGTAACTTCATTTTCTTTAATTCAGCGGCGCTAACAGGTAATTTCATTACGCTTCATCCCCTTCATATGTTTTTACACTATTCGGTACTTCTTTGAAATCGAAAAGCATGCGTAAGTCCCGCTCGTCCATAAAATATTTCTCTTGTTTTGGTACTGAATCAAGTTCAATTCCGTTTAACTTATAGTAATAGTGGTCTGAAAGTTCGCTTCGTGCTTCGTTCCGAATATTTTCGAATTCTCTTAGCGCTTGATAGTAATCGAGAACAGCAGCGACATACTCTCGTTTCGCTTCTAACATACGTTTTAACACCGCATCGAATCGTTGTTCCCGGAACTGCGGGATAAATTCGTTATTCCATGCGTCTATCACTTGCTGAGACGTAATTTCATCTTTAAAAACATCGTGGTACATATTACGCTCTTGTTTCCGACGAGCATACGCCTTTTCAGCGGCTTCAATTTCGTCCTGTAGCTCGTCTAACTCTTTTGTCGCGTCTTTCTTTGCGGCAAGGCTATCACGTAGCACTTGCTCATATTTCGCTTTTAGCGCGTGAACGGTTTCTAACGCTGATTGCTCGCGGCGTACTAGCTCCGCATGTTCCTGTGACCGTTTTTCTTTCTGTGCGATAAACTTGTCTAGCATCTCAAATTTCATACTTTCCATCTCCTTCAATTATTTTTAACAACTTGCGAATAGTTCTAACTAAAAAAGCGCGCCATTTCGGAAGCGGCGGTTTCGGTATTAACGGCTTGATTTCATATAGCTCGCGTAAGATGTCGGCATTATATTCGACCATCCGGCGGGTATCTATCGTATCGCTTGCGTGCTTAATCGTTCCGGCGATTCCTGGCGTTTGAAGCGATAATAAGTAGAGCCGGTTGTCACTCGTCCAAAGTTCGAATGACTTGACACCGTTACGCTGCGCCAGCTCCTGGATGATTAACAGCGCCAATTCATACGATTCAAAAGGAAATATCATTTCGTCTAGTCTTTGGCCGTCCTGACCGTATAGAATGGCGACAAGAAACGGCGTTGCTTCAAGCCTTTCAACGTTACTTACAATTAGTGGCCGCATTATAAATCACCGTCAATTATCGAAGATTTTCTAGCGATAGCGTCATTCGCCAGGAACATCGCCTCGCGCATTTTCAAACGTGACTTATCATATATGAACCGGACGTCGATTCCATCCGCTGTTTTGGTGATTGCGAGATTGACGCGAGTAATCTGTTCGTTTGATAGCCGCTCTATCAATTTCCCGCCCCCTGTGTACACTTCTTTTACGCTTCCTAACTATCCAGCTCGGTTTTTTATCTTTGATTAGCTCCGGAAAGTTTGTTTCAAGAAACGCTCTTAACTTCGTCGGATGCGTGTCATTTAGCTTTGTACCGCCGCCCTTGTACTCTCCTCCCTTTACTCCTTTGAATCGCTTTGCTCCGTCTCTTCTTGGCACAATGTATCTTCCCTTCTGTTAGAAATTAGAACCCCGAAAAATAGGTATCAGGTATAAAACCATTAGATTCCCATTTTCGAGTATGAAATCCCTTGATATTACTGGCTTTTTAAGCGTCTATTTTCTTACATGTACGTACCTTTCTGACGCTCTCTCGCGTTGAATCTCGCTTTCTAGCGGCTGCACAATCAGAACAATACTTATGAGCGTTATTACGCTTCACAAACGGCGTACCGCAGCGCTCGCAGCTTTTTACGTCGTTATCTGTCTTCACGCCATAGGTCCGATAATACTCTTTCGCTAAAACCTCATGCGCAGGCAGTACAGCTTCTTGCATATAAACACACGTGGGCGAGCCGTGCAGTTCCGAGAAGATGCATTTCCTACCGGTAAGCAAGCACTTATCTTCGATTCGGTTTGCGCAATAATTTTTCGCCAGTCGGTCGAGTTTCTTCCGGAGCCGATTATCCATGCGCACTCACCGCCTTGTCCTTCGGCTTCCGGACGAACTTAGGCTCGATTTCTTCGTTGAATGGAACGTTGAACCGATGGCAAAGAGCAGCGATAATAGACGGTAAACTCTGCACCCACGTAGGATCGTAAGGCGCTAACCATTGCTGGACGTGAGGCGCAATCTTTTCCGTAAACTCTTTGCGGTCAGATTCACTCATTCGGTCGATAAGAGAGGTATCATACCCCAAGTCCTCCAAGACAATTTCGATCGTGCGGTTGGTATTAACGTTTTGCATCTAATCCCTCTATTCATGTGAATTCTCCCCTTTTTATATTGAAGTTGCTTACTTCCTCTTCTTTTTCGCACCGACACGGAACATCGCAATCAGCGTTTCATCCGGTTGTTTTCCAGCCCGCCAGAATACCGTCGGATTTAAACAGTACCCTGTTTCGCCTTCTACGGTAATCTTTGCGCATACCGCTTCTCCGCCGAATTTCAGACGTCCGAGCAGACGCGATACCGTTTCCGGGCGCAGTTCCAAAACTTCCGCCAGCTGCTTGCGGCTCATTACTTCGATTTCTCTTACGTCAGCATACGGATCGACGCAAAGGAAATTCGTTGTAAGGTGAACATACGGAAGCATTCGGTAAATGTGTCCGAGGTCGACCAGGTCGATTTCGTCATATACTTCACGCAAACGGGCGATATAGGTCCGGATTACCTTCGGATTGTCTGTTGAACCCTTGAAGTGATAGCGCGGATTAAGGATGTATCCGAGGTCGGAATCTATGATGATTTCGTTTTCCTCGCATACTCTAATGAAGTCATTGACTGTCTGGCGTGATACGTTGAGCTTGCGTGCCATATCCGCTTGTGTCATCGGCTTCTTCCCGGTCTTGACGATTAATCCCGTATTGAATTCGATAAAGCATTGAAGCATCAGCAGCAGTCCACACTGTTGCGTAGTGAGAACGGAGGAAACTTCTTTAATCGCCTCCATATCGGAAAACGTGAACGCCTGCTGATTCTCTTGATTCTTGGCATACTCGGCTTCTTGTTCTAACAGCTGCTTATATCCTTCTGCCTGATTGATATTAACGAGCTTGTGCGTTCTGGCGTCTCCGTAGACAATCGGTCTTCCCTCTTCGTCAAACATCGAACCGGTTCCAGCGAAGTACTTATGCTCCAACGTTTCTAACTTGCTCTCCGTCATTCTCTTCTTCCATCCAGCCATTCCGTTCATCCCCTTTTCATTTTTAGTGGAATTAAAAAAGCCCGCTCATTGGCGGACTGAGAAATCGTTATAGATTTGAAGAATGCGCGTCAGCTTGCTCTCCGTAAGTTCGAGCGCTTCGATAACGTTTTGCTTTAGCCTGGCGGATAATTGGCGCTCGCCTTTTTCGATTCGGCATAAGTGCGAGCGAGATACGCCGATTAGTAAACCCATCTCTTCGAGACTCAATCGGTACACCGCGCGAATCTTACGCAATGTTTCAGTTGTGATAACCATGTCACCATCCCCTTTTTAGAATCGCAACTTTTGTTGCATATAGTGGAAAATAAAAAAAACGGCTCGGCGCGTTAGGCATTCGCGCTGAACCGTATGTATGGAATATGCCGTTCTTTCTCACATCCATAACAGCATATACCGTTATTTTATACGTTACTACGTAGAATTAACGTATTCTTCCCTTCACTATATATAGATAGCTAAAGCGTTAATATATGTATCCCTCATATATAAAGGTAACTGGCGTACGTTTTCGGTAGTACCTTTCCTTTTATTGCCGTTTGTATAGCGTAAAAGTATGCGTTTTACTCCCCTCACTATATATAGGTAGCTAAAGGGGTAAAATATTAGGTGGTTTTGAAAAAAGTTGTGACAGATTTGTGAACATTTTAGTTTATTAGTTCTATTCAACTCCATAGCCATAAAACGGACGAAAATGCCGCTTTCAAACAGAAAAGTTCACAAATTAGACGCAGTCCCAGACTCTATCGCCTCATCCCGTTTCATCTCTGCGTGTGCTTTTCCAATAGCATACTCGCCGTCGAAAACTCGTTGAAATAAATCGGGGCGTTTGCGCTTGACTGCGATAAGGTACTCCATCGATGAACGACCTATGCCTGCTTTTTTCGCTAGTGATACCGATGTTCTACCGTCCTCTTTAGCTCCTCCCATTTCTGGGATAAGCTTTTCTTTCCCCTACCGAAATTTTCGCCAGCTTCACGTTGCCGCTCCTTCGCCTTTCTACGTTCTTCCGCTTCGTAAGTGTTAAGTACGATACATGCGCGCTGACCTTTCGTCAGGTCATCGCGAAAGTAAAAAGTCGGACTCTCCTCGAAAAAAAAAGTGACGTCATTCGGACAAAACACCCGAAAAAGTGACGTCATTCGGACAAACAAAAGAGCGATTATAGACGATTATCAACGATTATCTTCGATTATCTTCGTTTTTCTCCGTTTTTTATTTTTGATTTCCTTCTTCATATCTTCTGTTACTACCGCAAGACTATCGAAAAGGTACGTAATGATTACGCATTTACAAAATACTAAAACATTCCGCCTTCGCTCGTACCTCGCTCGGCGGTGCTATCGTCCCTGTCGGGTTTTATTAACGAAAATGGATACACCGACAAGATAGTAACGGGGCCGCCAGGTCCCGTAGCAAGGGAACGAAGTGACCGCGCTAGTATCTTTCCCACCTATAGGCGTATAAAACGGTAATTTGTCGGTTAGTTAGAAAAAAAATTTAAAAATGCGAAACCTCCGCAAATCTATTCCGTATATGAGGTATAAAGAAAATAAGCGCCGAAGGTTGCAGCCATAACGCCTAAACCCGAAGCTCTGCGCTAGCCTATTGCGTGAACATCGGAGGCTCACTGTGCGGTTGCCGCCGCCAGCTTGCCGATTATATTTACGGTGCAGTTGCCGCAACTGCACCGAATATCTGGCGGAGCGTGTTACCGCACGCTTCGTCATTCCATACGACTACAGTACCGCATTCAGTCGTATGGACGTTTCCTTCCGAATCTACGAATACACCGTTCCATTCCGCATCTCCGACGAATGAACCGCGCTGAATTGCTGGCGGATGGTAAGAATCCGTTGAACCGTCGAAAAAATCCAGAATGAAACTTTCATATAACGACATTACCTCGTCCTTTGCGCACACAACATCTTCCACTAGATACGCATCGGCAATAACTCTCATACTGAAACCTCCTTAATAATAGATCGTAAATACTTATCGTCCGTTCAGTCTCCGTACTGTAAATCGTTTAGTAGATCATGTTCCGCAACTGCACCGTACATTTCACGGTATTTCCGTACACACTCGCGAATGTGTGATTGAAGTTGATTCGCCGGAATATACAGCCGGTCCTCTTTCGTAGCGTCGATACTCTCCGCTGCTTCAACGGTAACACAATCGTTATCTGCGGGAATGTAGACGACACGTTCGAGCGGTTTAAAATCCCGGTGTGTAGCCGCACAATACCGCTTTGTCGTTATTTTCATGCCGATACACCTCGTTCCCATACGCCGATTACATCCGAAATCAACTGGCGATATTCTTCCGCTTCATCGAGTTTGGCGCCCTCTACCGCATACCAGGCGATTAGGTCAATCGGCTTCATATGAACGAAAACCTCCGCATCATTCTCGGCCAATCTACGCACGAACAAGTCATATAAGGCGTCTACGTCGGCTGGTATGCAACCAAGCGAGAAGCGTCCGTCTATTCCGATTGATTGCGCTGCATCCGGAGAAAGCGTGAATAGCGGACGTTTGCAATGCGGCAAGTATACGTTGTACCACCCTACAAGAGTTTTCGTGTACGATACGGGTACTTTCGGTTCTTCTGCGAAATCGTACGGGATGAATCCTGTTTCGAGTGATTTTGCTAACATCGACATATTTTTTACCTCCTGTATAAAAAATTCGATTTCTCGTACTTATGGTACAACTTATAAAAACGGATGTCAAGTGATATCGAACAAATAATTCAATTTCTCGAAACTTTTGTTTCATATCTCCGTATTTCAGATATACTTGTCATATAGGAGGTACATATAAATGAAATTAAAGCCAAGCTACAAACCGATGGAAATAACGCTAATTAAGCGAGATAAAACACGAAAAGACTTACGGGAGGATTTAGGTATATCGCCTTCTACATTAGCGAAAATGACTAATGGAAAATACGTAGCGTTAGAAGTAATTCAGAAGATATGCGAATATCTTGAATGTAAAATCGACGAAGTTGTCGAGTTTGTTCCAGATACGGAAGGAAACGAATAAAAACGCCGCCAGGGCAACGGTTCCCTCGCGGCGTTTTTAATTAGATTTTCGCGAAATTTCGTCTAGTTGCGCTTGTTTGCGTCGAACCTCTTCTTGCAACTGCGCTATCTTTTGATAATCCGTATGGTCAACGACTTTCTCGACGATAACCTCCTTTGTTACAGGTGGTTTTTCTCGTTCCGCACGTAACGCTTCCTGCGCTTCCTTTAGCGCTTTCTCAAATCCACTGGCTCTACGCTCCGCCTCTTGAAGCTTCGCTTTCGTCTCCATATACGCTTTGTGTATGCTTATTTCACCAGCGTCGAGTTTAGCGATTGTTTCAGCGTCGGCGTTTTCGGAGATGTATTTCGCTTTTTCGTATTGCTTGCCGGAGCCGAAACCGGATTGCTCTGCGACGATATCGCGTGTTTGACCGTGTTCACTTTCAGGAAAATTTTCCTTAATGTCCGTCCGCTCTCCCTGCCTCTCACGTGCTTTCTCCTTCTCCACTCGTTCTAATCTACGTGCTTTAATCTGCGTCCGATTTCGAAGATAGCGTTACTTGCGATTTGTTTGTATGAGTTAAAGAAGGGAAAAAGACGTAAACGAAGAATACATTACGTAGGCAATAAATAACAGACGGAAAGGAGAAACCGTTATGAAACGACTAGGCTTAACGTTATGCACCGCAGTACTAGCGTTGTATATTCCGATTACCGCAAGTGCCGCAGAATCACCGTTTTATTACGACAAAAACGGATTAATCCAAGTTAAGCCGGGAACAACGAATACTCTCGGTAATACGAAAATCGAGTATCCGGCGAATCCATTCGCAGACGATGCGCCTAACTCGGAGGAGTTACTAGCACCGAAGAATACCGTTACTAATCCGGAAGATAACCCGCAACTCGATCCGAATTACGTAATCGAAACGGATGATCCGGAAGAGACACAACTTGACGAAGAAGAATCAGAGTATTATTACGCGCCAACGTATGTCGACCGTGAGTATATCGTTGTTGCGGTGAATCCGAAGATGAAACGGTATATGGCGCGTAGTGTCGAGCCAACTCCGGTAAAGATGAAGAAGAACGTGATATTTACGCAGGAATGGGTGATTACGGAGAAACCGTTAAAGAAAGGAGAGCGCGTGTGGCTGACGTTCGATGAGGACGAAAGTGACGGAATTGATTCGGATAGAGCAGACGGATTGGTGTACGTGACTCCGGAGTGGTTGTTAGACGGGCCAACAGCGCAATAACGGAGATATGAATATAGATAAGAAATCATACGCTATATTTGCGGTTATTTCAATCGTAATACTTGCATATGCGAAATTTACGGACATACAAGAGAGTAAAGTCGTTACTCAACCGGAAGTTGTCGTCGATGAGAAAACGAAAGTAACACCTGTAGAAGCGGAAAACAAGCGAACAACGCCAATTAGTGGAGAGAACGCCAGGATTACGGAAGAAATGCCGGTTGCCGTTACGAAAGAAGCGTTAGACGAAATGATAAACTATATTAATGCAGACAACAAAGAAGCACTAGCTCGAATGGCTTTACGTGGCGAATTTTTTAAAGTAAATAAAAATGAAAGAGTGGCGGTTGTTGATTCAGGGTTTCTTTCGTCAGAAATCGAAGTAATCGCGACAGGTCAGCGCGGATTCGTACCAAACGAATTTCTCGTAAAAGAATAAAATGAAGAAAGATGCCCTCTTACGGTTCAATCCGCAGGAGGGCGTTTGCTTGTATATAACGTTTAAAAATTGCGAATACTTCTAAAAAGTAGTACGGAGGTATTTGCGATATGAATTGTAAGTATTGCGGAGAAAAAGGCGCAACCAAGCGCTGGCTGCGCATGTGCAAACGTTGTTACGAGGTAGCGAAGAAAATCGTTCCGAAGCGTTAATACTGTATCTTTCCGTCTTTGATTACCGGGATGATCCGGAATAAATCGTTATCCGGCACTTTATGTATGTCTTGCACCCAACGCACAAAGTCCGGAAGGTTAAGTAAGTATTCCGCCATAAATTCGAGCAACTTCGGCGGAGTAGTATCACAGGCGCGAGCAAGCCGATTTAACTTGGCGTAAGTATCCGGGTCCAAGTACGGCGACACTCGCGTCTTTTTGTCGGAGTGAGTACGTCCTCCCTCTTTCGTTTTCATCGAAATTACCTCCCTTAAACGGTGTTTTCGCGGAGACATATCGCTGTATCACCATAACGCCGTATACCCGCGTCTCATCGTTGCTTTATCTCTATGGCGCTATATGTCCATTTAACCCTCGGATTTTAAAAATTACTGCGCAAATTTTTTCGGGTCTAGTGTTGTCTAACGGTTGAACCTTCGAGTTAAAAAATGATACTCGTAAAGTGTGAACACCAGGCGGAGGGTTTTTCGGATGTGGGGCTTGGGGGCCGCGGCCTTCCCCGTCGGAACTTTTTCCGCCTCGTTCCGGAGTGTATACGTTATGCAACGATACTGCATAAACAACGAAACTTACTTTTCGTAAGGTCCGATAATCTGCGATATGGAACTTGTAAGGAGGTAATTTCCAGTTGGTTTCAATCGTTGATACTACGGTATTCTCACCGCATTATCATTTTCATTCGGTTAACATAACGCATTATGTACCGTTTATTCTGCGGTATCCAGGGCGTATACATACCCGTTTCGACCGTTATTTATAGCCATTTACCAGTTACCGGAAATTATCGGTATGATAGCGGCTGTATAAAATACTGCATACGATATATCCATAATATGTAAAAAATACAGTGAACCCCGGAGTTTTAGCACCCCTCGTCCATCCGGAGCTTGCAGCGGATGAAACGGTATAATGTATAGCGGATTAAACCCGAATATCCAGCGTATCGGCAATCGTCGGCAACCGGTAGCACTAGCGACAAACCGTGTCATATCAACGTTTCCAGCGTATCCCATCCCGATACTACCTCGTTTACATCAAACGGACATGACACGCCTATCTCTCGCCCATCTGACGCAGTAACTCCGCTACTCTCGCTCGCTTCTCAGCGTATTCCTCTTCGGTCATTCGCGAAGCTCTCTCTGCAGCCAAGCGATCCCGTTCCTGTTGCTCCTGGCGTTGCTTAATCGCCCAATCCGGTAATACATCGCTTTTACCCGCTTTGGTAGCACGTTGTTTCTTCGTTTCGATATCGGCTGTTATAGCCTGTTGGAATGAGCTTGCGTTATCAGCGTTTCTATGCGATTGAGACGTTACTTTACCCGTTGAATTGTTTCTACGTGCGTTATACGGCTTTCTACAACCAACAAGAGCGCGCTTTATTGCGGATTTGACGTAAGCAACGATATTTCCGACGCCAGCGACGTATTTCTTAATCCGTTCCAGTACCGTTTGACGTTCAACAGCAGGTAACTTCTCTTCGTCTGCTATGCGGTGGAATACCGTATCTAAATCATCATCTTCTTTATTCGTTTCTTTAGCTTCCGTAGATTCAATAGATTCGTTACCGGAAAAATCCGCTGAATCCTTTGGCGCGCTTACATTCTCGGCACTTTCCTCGGTGTGCAAATCGGTTGCATTTTCGGTACAAAACGCTTGCACATTAAAGCGCTGGAATACGAAGTAGTGTAGCTCCATGCCGTTAAGATTTACGGACACACGCCGACCGATACCGAGTTCTTCTAAACGGTCGATAGCACGATTAACCGTTGTACGGTGTACTCCGATTTCCTTCGCTAACTTCGTTTCATTGCGCCAGGACACACCTGTTACGCATACAGCGTGCTTGGCGAGTATATCAAGTACAGTACGAGCATTTTTATGTAATTTGCGGCCAGCAGCGAATACATGCGCTTTAATATGCTCGTCCATTTCGGATTTATTGGCGAATGAGCGCAAGGATTGTGCAGCAGTTCTATATATACGATTAATTATCATAACGTTTCCCCCGTTCTACGCACGGAAGAAAAAGCGGTACCACTTCGAAAAAAGGCAATACTTAATAAGCCTGGCATATTGCGATTTTTTTCGCGATTTGCTAGGATAAGGTTAAAGGTGTATTTCGTTGTGGTCCTGCGTTGGTGCGCAGGGCTTTTTCTTTTGTGCGAGAATTTTATTTCCGTCTCAAAACGTAAGTAATCGGGCTGAATAGTTCGTGTTGACGCTTTAAATCGTCATCGTCTATCTGCACATACCGGCGCGTTGTTGATATGTCTGCATGGCCGAGTATGCGTTGAAGCGTAAACACGTCCATACCGTTTAGTGCTGCCATCTTCGCAAAGTTATGGCGAAGTACATGCGGACTTACTCGTTTGGTTATCTTTGCTTTCTCCGCATATTTGAGCATCGCTTTATGAACCGTCTTCTCGTTTAGTGGCGAGCCGTAATATGTGACAAACACATGGTCTGTATGGAAATGTTCAGACGTTTCCTTTACGAGTTGTTTTAGCAACTTTGCGGTATGGCTTGAAATCGGTAAAATTCTCATTTTTCGGTTTTTGTTCTTAATGGCGGGTAAAACAATTTTCCGGCCGATTAAATCTAAGTCATTCACCTCCAGCGCGCAGATTTCGTTTATTCTCATCCCAGTATCAATCATAAGCACCATAATGACGTAATCACGAAACTGTGCATAATAACGTTGGTCTGGCGCTCTAAGCAACCGCCTTAATTCGTCCTCTGTAAGCGGCTGGACCGTATCCTCTTCCGTTCTCATAAGCGATAAATTCTGTGCCGGATTTTGACGTATTATCCCTTCGCTAGATAGCGTAGAGAAAAAGGCACGTAGAATACGAATACGTACGTTTACACTTGCCGGAGAAAGGCCATGCCTTCCCGTATAGCTATCGCCTTTAAACGGATGCCCTTCATAGTAGTTCTTATCGTTTGCGCACCATAAAACGTAATTACGCAGCATGATAATATCGATTTCACTTACCGAAATTTCTCCGTAGTTGTCCCGAACCCAATCGAAAAAGTACCGGAGATTCGTCTCATAATCCCGCAACGTACGCTCCTTAAGATTATTCGCCCGTTTAACTCGCAGAAAAATTTCCGCTGCGTTATCCAGCGAATAAGAAACGTGTTCAGGTTCCGATATCGCTACGCGTTGCCGTAACGTCTTGCGTCCTTTACGTTTATCCATAAACGAAAAAAGCCCCCTTCCGCGTTTAGCGTTAGAGAGCGTTTCAGTTGCGTATGTGTATTTGTAAGCGAGTCCCCCGTTAAACCTACGTAACTAATTTTACGTCCAATTAGCCGCACCATTTTCGACCATATCAGCGTATCGCTTTCGATTACACTAACGGTCAAAAACGTTGGTATATCGGGATTATCGTATGTATGGCGGAGATGGAGGGATTTGAACCCCCGCGCGCCTTGCGACGCCTAAC
>JAAROH010008057.1_pt1 | contig 16621 bp, 22 predicted proteins | sample 7248631 | NCBI WGS metagenome assembly JAAROH01 (sample SAMN09772309, study PRJNA484901) | compost metagenome | isolation source: Vermicomposting unit | place: India
ATTTGATTGTGGGGTATACCGCTTCAGCCATGGTTAATTGATTTTCACAGAAAAAAAGAGGAATCGTATGCGCCGCTTCCTCTTGTCATTGCAAATAATCAATCTCCATCAAACAAATCCCCAATTCCGCCTAAAATGCTGCCTTCATCTTTGCCTCCACTTTGCGCGGCCAAAACTCTGTCAGCTAAACGGCTGAAGGGCAATGATTGCACCCAAACAGAACCCGGTCCACGTACGGTTGCGAAAAACAGACCTTCGCCGCCAAAGAATGCCGTTTTCACTTTGCCGACAAATTCGATATTGTAATCAACATCTTTTGTCATTGCTACTAAACAGCCTGTATCAATTTTAAGTTTTTCTCCTGGGAGCAAATCCTTCTGGATAATCGTTCCGCCTGCATGAAGAAAAGCTAATCCATCTCCCTCAAGCTTCTGCATAATAAACCCTTCACCGCCGAAAAATCCTGTCCCTAATTTCCGTTGAAATTCAACTCCGACGGAAACCCCTTTTGCAGCGCAAAGAAATGAATCCTTTTGACAAATGACCTTCCCGCCGAATTCCTTTAAATCAAGCGGAATAATTTTTCCGGGATACGGAGCGGCAAAGGAAACATGTTTTTTTTCCATCTGATGATTTGTAAACACTGTCATAAATAAGCTTTCTCCAGTAATCAAACGCTTCCCTGCGCCAACAAGTTTACCTAATAAACCTTTTGATTGATTACTTCCGTCACCAAATACTGTTTCCATTTCAATACCATCGTCCATCATCATCATGGCGCCGGCTTCTGCTATGGCGCTTTCGCCAGGATCAAGTTCAATTTCGACAAATTGCATATCGTCTCCATGAAGTTTGTATTCAATTTCATGAGCGACCATAGTTTCACCCCAATAATTGTAATTTTTTGAATATGTAATATACTCATCATAGCTCTTTTTCATCCATATTGCCATAATTTTTTTAAGAATCTCTATGACCATAGAACCAGTGCATAATACCACTTTGAGCAATCCGTTCGATTTCTTTTTTCAATCGGGCTTCGGTGCAATATGAATGTTTTGTCCTAGGCAAGGAAAAAGAATTGCTTGCAGCAAAAAAGCCAAAGGATTAACGGCTGCTCAGTTAAACGATATATCTACTTCATTTGCAAAATGCAGATGTAAAATAAAGTTTGATAAATAATCGTCTTATATAAAATTGAAAGTTTGATCAAACATCCTGTTTATATAGGATTTATCCTTTAAAAAAGCAAAACAGAATTTGATCGAATTTTATCGATTTAGGAGCGAGAAAATCAGCCTCTAAATCCGAAAAAACTAACGAGGTATTGGTACAGCTCGAACAGTTCATACAGGGCTGACCAGTTTATAAAGATAATATAAAAGTTTATTGATGAAATTATCTGAGTAATAGATTTTCGAATAAACTAACATCACTGGATATGGAATATTCGTTCTGGATCGCTGCTGAAATAATTTCGCAGAAGCAATTTGAGAAATTTTAGATAATACCGATAAACAGTTTCTACTTCATAGGTATACTGTTGCCCGTGATTTTATTAGTATTAAGCGGCTTTCTACAGTATCGTAATCGTATGAGAATGTGCATTGAACCCAAATGAGGAAAAATGAAAAAACGGTTGGATTTCTGCTGATCATTTCTGTAATTGCCATTTCCTTTGCAGCAATCTTCGCCAGGTGGTCGGTAGCATCGGCAACTATACTAAGTATGTATCCCATGTATTTAGCCTCTATATTATTGTTGCCAAATAATCTATGTAAATAGGAAAGAGTTTAGTAAGATTTCCAAAAAGGAATGGCTGATTTTATTAGCTGCAGGTGTTTTTCTAGCCTTACATTTTGCTTTGTGGTTTGAATCTTTGAAACTGACAACAGTGGCCAGTTCGACGATAATACTTTCTTTGCAGTTCTATAGTCGCTTTGTTAGGAGGATTTTTAATTTGCAAAGAAAGAACAACTATTTCAACTTTAATCGCTATCGTGATTTCAATTATAGGAGTAGTTATGGTTGGATGGGGTGATTTTGGGCTTAATCGCCAATCAGTCATTATTGGTGATATTTTTAAGTGTTTTGGCAATTGTTTGTTATTTATTAATCGGACAAAATACGGTAAAGCTGATTTCTCATTGGATTTACAGTTTTTTTGCAGTTACTTTAACGATTTAAACCTTTTTGCGAATGTACCCATCAGCGGTTATGATTCAAAGGAATGGGGAATTTTTTTTGTTGCTGGCAATAGTCCCTACAATCGCCCATGTAATATATAATTTTTTATTAAAGTATGTAAACTCAGCCACTATCTCGATGAGTGTTTTATTTGAACCTAAAGGAGCTACAATTTTAGCGGCAATCCTATTAGGTGAAACTGTTGTCGGTTTGCAGATTGCAGGCGGCTTCTTTGTTTTATTAGGTGTATTTTTATTTTTACTTCAACAAAGGAAAGCAGCTGCAAATGAATCTTATCGTGCAAATAATATAGAATGATTTCTTGTCTTTGATAAAAATTCCTATGTAAAGCTGGAGAATAGTATGTGAAACATACACTTCAACAATTCGGGGCTTTAGTTGAAAACATCTGAGCCTTCATCGTAAAAAAATTAAAGATTGAAGAGAGCTTTTTCGCCAAAAACAAATGCTCAATCCCTATCATGTGCAGAACTTCCATTTTCGGATTCTCACTTATTTGATCACATTTACTTTCTCTGCAGCCGTGAAAGGCTGTAATCATAAATATCTTCATGTCAACACAAAGGAGGGCATCGAAACTTCCAGCGCTCAAAACAATTGATGTCCTCCCCCTCCTAGCTTTATGTTCAGTCAACTTTTTCCAATACTAATTCAAGACAAATCCGAGCATTCGCTCCTAAATTGCTCGTCATTCTTTGTCGATAACTTTTACGGTCGTAAAATCGGCAATATAATGGAGCCCTGAACAGCTCGGAATTTTCAGATCTATCAATCAACATCAAGTCCGTTGTTCCTCTAAAAGCCGTTTATGAATCCAAATCGCTGCTTGGATTCCATCCCCCATTGCGATTGCAGCTTGTTCCGAGTGAGCCGCAACGTCTCCGGCTGCCCAAACATTTTGGACGCTCGTTTCTTTCGTCCGTGCATGGATGACTAGATGCTTATTTTCTAATCGCTCGGCGCCGAGCTGAGCGGCAAGATCTGAATGAACGCGATTGCCGCCAAATCCGAGGAAGCCTCTATCCGCGAAAAGGCGTCTTCCGCTTTCCAATTCAACTCCCTTAAACCATTCACCGTCTCTCATCACTTTCGTTAACCGTTCTTTTATGTATTCGATATTTTTATTAGAAAGTTCATTTTTTAATGCAGCATTAATTTCTTCTCCATCATGATTCACGTACTGAATGTCTTTCGTCCAGTACGTTAGTGAGAGAGCCAGCTTCGCTCCTGCTTTTCCTGCCCCCATTACAATGACCGATTTCCCATCTACTTCATATCCATCGCAATCAGGGCAAACATATACCGAAATGCCTAAACAATGCTTTATTTCTGACAGCACTTCTGGTATGCGGTCGGTAACCCCTGTTGCAATCAGCAATTTTTTTGTTTTGTATATGCTGCGATCGTCCGTTTCGATAAGGAAATCTTTTCCTTGCTTTTCGACTTTTGCTGCCAGCTTTTTCAAAAATTTTACTCCGTATTTTTCTGCATGTTCTCTTCCAAGAGTACGCAGTGTCTGTCCGCTTACCCCGTCAGGCCACCCTAACAAATTATGATAGCTTCTGCATAGCGTCGATCTTCCGTTCATCTTGTCGATGACTAAAACATTATGTTTATACCTTCCAAGCATAATGGCCGCAGATAAACCGGCGATCCCGCCGCCAACAATGATGCAATCGTATGTTTTCACTTTTCCACCCTTTCAGTCAACCTTGCAAAAAAGGCGTTAATGTTTTGATCATTTCAGCTATTTTTTTTCTATTTTTTATATACATGTTTTTCGCTTCCGTATTTTCAGTTTGCAGAGCGTATAATTCAAAATCTGCCTCCACTTTTTTAAGGGATGAAAGAAGAAGCTGTTTTTCAACAGGTTCAGGCACTTTTACTTTATCATCATATAAATCAACAGTGAGTTGTCCATATGAATCGACTTGGGCTAAAAAAACATTCTCGACGGCGACTCCTAATTGATCGAGTTTTTCTTTCAGCCATCTTCGATTCAAACCGGTCGTTGAAAGAGCTTCGTCCATAATTTTTCCGTCCATTATGACGGTTTGCGGTTCTTTAACAGGGGCAACGTTCGTTTTGATATCTCCTACCGTTATAGGCTGTTTTTCTTTTTTTAGCAAAATACTCAGTTCACCAGTAGTTTCCAAAATAGCAAATTCCACATCACTGGCATGATGGACATTATTTTTCCTCAATTGTTCCAACAAAGCGGCCAAAGGATATTTTTCTTTCTTTAAATTTTCCTCCATGATTTTTCCGTTTTTAATAAAAACGGTCGGTTTTCCTTCAATAAATTGCTGAAACGACGGACTTTTCATGGAAATGAATGAAATAATAACCGGAATCATCACCCATATGGCAATGCTGATAATACCGTTTGTTAAATTTAAATTCGTATCCATTGACAGTGTCCCGGCAATGTCACCAATGGTAATGCCGACGACGTATTCAAAAAAGGAAAGCTTGGAAAGCTGTTTTTTTCCCAATAGTTTGGAAATGAAAAATAATCCAGCTATTATGGCAAGTGAACGAATAATGACTTCAACCCACTCTGGCATGTTCATCCCTCTTTTCAAAAGCCTTTATACTCAGGTTCCTCAAACTCCAGCTCTCCAATTCGAGACTTTACATCATTGATAATTTCTTCAGATATTAACATGTTTTCGTGAAAAACTCGTTTCGTTTCTTCATCAGTTGACGTAATGGCCAAGTTTTGCAATCCCGCATGAATGCTTTTTAAACTGGCCAGCGTTTGCTTGACCTGTGATGCTACTGTCAATCCAATCACCCCTTCGGTTTAAATAAAAGCGCTCCGATAAAACCAAAAATAATAGCTGCTGAAATACCGGAGCTAGTCACTTCAAACATACCTGTTAAAACTCCGATCAATCCATGTTTTTCTGCTTCTTGCAACGCTCCATGAACGAGAGAATTTCCGAAGCTTGTAATCGGAATGGTTGCACCTGCACCCGCAAAATCGATAAATGGTTCATAAAGCCCGAAACCGTCCAAGATGGCTCCAATCACGACAAACGTACTTAATGTATGAGCAGGTGTTAAATGAAACACATCAAACATGATCTGTCCAATTACACAAATTAATCCGCCTATGACAAACGCCCAAAAAAATGACGCAACCAAATGTTTCACCCCCTGAATTCAATGGACACAGCGTGTGCAATGCACGGAATGGTTTCATTTTGCTGGAACGTTAGCGGAGAAAGCAGCGCCCCAGTTGCGACAGCGAGAATTCGCTTCAGCTCGCCTTTTTTCATCCGATTTAATAAATGGCCGTATACGACAATTGCCGAGCAGCCCGCCCCGCTTGCACCGGATAAAACTGGTTGTCCTTCCCGATAAATCATTAAACCGCAATCCTGAAATTTTTCCTCATCCATTTGAACTCCATTTTTTTCAAATAATTCAAGAGCGACGTTGCGTCCGATTTTTCCTAAGTCGCCTGTTACAATTAAATCATAGTAGTCCGCATCAATATTTAAATCGCGGAAATGCGCTTCTATCGTATCAACTGCTGCCGGCGCCATCGCACCGCCCATATTAAACGGATCAGACATGCCTAAATCGACCACTCTGCCAATCGTTGCCGAGGTCACGGCAGGTCCTTTCCCTTCATTGCTTAACAAAGCAGCTCCTGCACCCGTGACTGTCCACTGTGCAGTCGGTGGCTTTTGCCCACCGTACTCGGTCGGATAGCGAAATTGTTTTTCGATTGCCGTATTATGGCTGGCCGCACCAGTCAGTAAATATTTTGCTCCGCCGTAATTGACGATAAATGCGCTTAATGCCAGCCCTTCCATCGACGTAGAACAAGCGCCGAAAATGCCGAGATAAGGAACGCCGAACGTTCTTGCTGCAAAGCTGGAAGGGGTGATTTGATTCACTAAATCTCCGGAAATAATAAATTCCACCTGTTCTTTTTCAATGTTTCCTTTTTCTATTGCTTTGTAAAACGCTTCTTCAAAAAGCACTTTATGAGCTTTTTCATAAGAGTCCTCACCCAACCACAAATCTTCGTGAAGAAGATCAAAATCGTCGGCTAGTCTGCCATTTGCTTCAAACGGCCCGCCAACGGTAGCGGTTGAAATGATCACGGGTTGATTATGAAATACCCAAGTGCGATGTCCTTTCAGCATTTCAAAAACCACCCCATTTAATTAAAATCGTTTTGATTAAAGCAACTACAAATGCAGAAAATGTTCCAAATAAAATAACAGATCCGGCCAATTTAAACATGTTCCCGCCTACACCGAGGACAAATCCTTCTGTTCGGTGCTCAATCGCTGCAGAAATAACAGCATTTCCGAACCCTGTGACTGGTACAGCGCTTCCGGCACCGCCAAATTGAGCAATCCGGTCGTAAACACCAAATCCGGTCAAAAGCATAGATAAAAAAATCATCGTGGCAACAGTCGGATTTCCAGCGGTTTGTTGAGTAAAATGAAAAAAGTACATGTAAAAAAACTGTATCGCTTGTCCGATGGAGCAAATAATTCCACCGACTAAAAAGGCTCGTAAACAGTTTTGGACAACAGGTCTTTTCGTTTCATTTTTTTTCTCCAATTGATAGTATTCCTGCATGATTTTCGTTTGAAGTTTTCTTTGCTCATTCGCCATCGAAAACACCTTCTTATGTTTCTTCTCTGCTCAATTGAATAATGTTTTCCACTTTCTTGTTCATTTCACGCTTGTCCAGATTTTCCAGTTTGTTAATTAATTTTTCTGTTTCCCAATAAATTTTCATGTCGCTTGAAACGGTGACATCATAATCTCGGAAAGATTTTTTTAATTTTTTTTCAATTGTTTTTTCCTTTTGTTTTAATTGAAACCGTTTCATATGATCTAATTGAAAAGCAAGCAATAGCTTGCGGTCTGTATTGACGCTTATGGCTTTGGGAACTCCATCATAGCTTTCCGCTATTTCCTCCGCCTTTTTCGCGACCTTTTGATTAAAAGGAGCGTTCTTCGTCGAATAATTGATTTTTGTCGGTTGTTCTAAAGTCGGATCGACCATATCGTTCTGTTGACATGCTGAGAAAACAAAAAGGAAAGTGAAAAAGAATATAAAATGTTTCATCCTGACCAGCTCACTCTTATTTGTGATGTGTTGAAAAGGTTGGTAAATACCAACCTTTACTGTTGTTTATATTGAGGCTCTTCATTCTGGATTTGCTGCAAGCGGGTATTAATCAAATCAACAATTGACTGTGTTTGCTGCGCAGCCTGTTGATAAATCTGTTTTGCTTGCTTGTTTTCCGTTTGCAGTGCAAACGTTTCAAAGCTTGCTTGAGCACTTTTTAATCCTGCTAATGTTTGTTGAACTTGAGTTGAAACTGTCAATGTCAATTCCTCCTTTTTGTTGTTACAAGTTTAATATTTCCTAAATGCCCAAAAGTAAAAAAGGGATGTTCTTCCCTTATATCCATTTTATTCCGTATTATTATTTTGATTTTTCAGGCATAATGACAGCAGGTGCCGAACCAGTCCCGCCGCTGTTGTAAAACTGCGGAACTTTTCCTTCAATAAATAAATCACCAATTTTCACTGAATTTTCTATTTCCATATCTTTTGAAATCGAAGGAATAATGACGTTAATTTTAACTAAAATGTCCATATAAATTTCTAAATAAGCGTTATTAATGCCAATTTCCTTATATTTTGTGCTAATTTCTGAATTAACTGAACCAATAAGTTCAAAGCGTACGGGAACTTCAGGACCTAAATGGGAGATGAGCGCATTGTTTGTTATTAATCCGAGTGGAATATGATAAACCAGGCCTTTTCCATCTGGGTTTTGATTGACGGGGATGCCGTCTTCCGATTCAACCTCCACATTCCCATCCAAATATTGCTGAATATAAACGGTCGCATCTGAAATAAGACGGTTATAAATTTGGGAATTAAAGCTGTAAGTCGCCGTTTCGTCTGATTTCTTTTCATGAATAATGATCAATTCCTTCATATCAAGTTTTTCTGCTATTTTTTTCGAAACAGCATCATGAATTGCATGTTCGGCAATTTGCCTCGTCTTTGTTTCCGCTATTCTGACCAATGTCGGTTCAATAATGGCATTGATCAGCCATAAGCTGTATGCTGTCAAAACATTGAAAATGACAAATGTAATTAAAAAAACATATTTAGCCGGCAGAGGGCCGCGTCTTCGTCGTCTTCTGAATTTTCGGTACAAAAGAATTTCCCTCCCTTTGTACCAATATATGTAGAAAAGAAAGCTGATTAGAAGCTAAAATAAAATTGGAATCAACTGTAACTAATAAAGAATCGTGAAAAAACAATACTATAACTGTTGGAAGATGTTCTTCCAAACACAACTTAGGAAGAGGTGCTTTTATAATGAGAAAAATGGGGTCCCTCTTCAAAATGGGAAAAAAACGCTCCATGTTTCCTAAGAACCGGCAAAGAAACAGCATGATGTGGATTTCTTTAGTCGGTTTGGGGGCTGCAGCATTATACGGATTTGGCAGACGACAAAACTTATTCGCTAACATCATCAAACCGCTGCAACAAAAATTTGCAAACAGTCAAATTCAACAAATCATGCCAAACCGATAAAAGAAAACGGCCGATTTTCTTTCTCTTGTTTGAAAGAAAATCGGCTTTTTTGTAATATGTGTCAGTTGCAACTTTTTCAACCCATCGCTGTTCTAGATTTTCCATCGATTTGTGAATTTTCTTCTCCAGCTTCTATTAAAAAGAAAAGGCAACCAATCCATTGAGTTCCTTTGAAAAATTTGTATAATAGAGTAGTTGGTAATTGTTCGAGTATCTAAATATTTTTGTTTTTACGATGCAGGAGGTGCCATCAAATCCATGAAGGATTCTGCCGTTCATACCGCCAAGCCGCCGCTTTGGACAAAATCATTCATTTTGTTAATTATCGGAAATTTATTTGTTTTTATGAGCTTTCAAATGCTTTTGCCTACTTTGCCTCCGCAAGCGAAAGCAATTGGAGCATCGGACATTGAAATCGGGCTTGTTACAACCCTTTTTTCCATCGCTGCTGTTGTCATTCGACCGCTCATTGGTTTTCTTCTTGAATCAGCGAAACGAAAATGGCTCGTTATAACTGGAGCTGTAGGCTTACTCTTTTTAACCCTTTCATACTCGCTTACATCGATTGTTTTTTTATTTTTAATTGTCCGCCTCCTTCACGGTTTTGCCTGGGGATGGTCAACAACAGCAAATGGAACGGCAGCTGTTGAATTGGTTCCAACGAAACGCCTCGGAGAAGGAATGGGCTATTATGGTTTATCTATCACCATTGGGATGATCATCGCTCCTAGTTTTGGCATTTTGCTTTTTCAACATTTAGGATTCCAGCCGCTCATCATCGGTTCCGCCATTTTCGGTGTCATATCGATTATCGCCCTTTCATTAGTTCAATACAAAACGCCAAAGTCTGTTTTAGAAAAATCAATGCATGTAAAGGATTTTTCTTTTTTTCGCTCACTCATTGATAAACATGGGGCGTTTCCTGCACTGATTACATTATTATCAGCTTTCGGTTATGGGGGAATTGTCACGTTTATCGTCATATTCGGCCAAGAAAGAGGGATCGATCAAATCTTCTTATACTACTTATGTAATGCGTTGGCGGCAACTGCTGTACGACCAATTTCAGGAAGGTGGTTTGATCGAAGCGGTCCTTGGCTTCTTGCCATTGTTTGCTCATTCTTAACATTTATCGCCTTTTGGGTTTTATCTTTCACATACTCAGTCGGAATGCTTGTTTTAGCTGGTATTTTATTTGGCGCCGGTTTTGGGTCACTGCTTCCTGTTTTGCAATCATGGGTGCTTTCTAAAACACCTGCCGATCGGAGAGGAGTCGCAAACGGAATGTATTATTCAGCATTGGATGGAGGAATAGGAATAAGTGCGGTTTTTCTAGGCTTCTTATCATCCTATGTTGATTTAGGAACGATTTTTCAATTATCAAGCATTTGTTTTTTCATTGTTATTCTGCTAGTTTTAATTGATTATTTAAAAGAGAAAAAGAAAACGGAAAAGCGGGAAAACCAGCAAGTTCATGCCAAATCGTTTTCGTAACGAGCATTGACAGATTCAAAGCTTGCGACTCCCGCGCCCGTTTCGCGCCGGCAAGCTTGCGGTCGAGGCCGTCTAAGCAAAAGAAATTCTCGGAGTCTCTCGCTTTCTTTGCGCTGTCAAAATTGGGGCACCCGTCAGTTCGTTGATGATGATAGAAAAATTTTTTATGGAAGAAAGTCTTTTCTTCATTCCCAAATTTTTAACGCCCTAATCCGGTTCAAGGCTGCCGCTAATTCAAATCTTCTTACATACGCCAATTCACCTTGATGACTATGATGGGCCGAAAAACTTTGGAGACCGTCCTGATTGATCTTATTTTCTACGAAATCAAGCAATTGTGATACCGTTAAGCGTCTGTCAAAAAGGTTTGTCCGTTCGATATACGATAATATTTCTCCAATCATTCTTGTCTGGCTTTCGTCGACCAGCTGTTCTACATAAGATAAATCAATTTTTTCTAGTCCATATTGAATTTCAGAAAGCCGGCAAGCAATTTTAGATTTTTTCCCTTTTCTGCTGTTCAAGCTGCCTGATTCCGGAATACGAAGCTTCCATTCTCCAAATTTCTCCCCTCCTTCATGCTTTCTTCCGGTTTTAATTTGACAGGCAATCTGTTTTGCTTCATGTGTGACGTCATAAGGCTTATAATGATCCATTTTAATTACGCGATCCGCAACGGAAAAGTAATCTCCCGATCCTCCCATAACTAAAATTGTTGAGACATCAAAATCCTGCTTCAATTGTAAAACTTTATCGATAAATGGAGTAATGGGTTCATGCTCTTTATGAATTAATGCTTGCATTCTGGCGTCCCGGATCATAAAGTTTGTTGCACTTGTATCCTCGTCGATCAATAATGTTTTTGCTCCTGCTTCTAGCATTTCCACTATATTGGCTGCCTGCGATGTACTGCCGCTTGCATTTTCCGTAGAGAAGGATTTTGTGCTTTTTTGAAACGGCAGATTGTTAATAAAAGCGGAAATATCCACCTTCTTTATACTGCGGCCATCTTCGGCACGTATTTTGCATGCTGAACGGTCCGTCAAAACAAATTCACGGCCGTCCCCTTCAATATGGTCATAAACACCATGCTCGAGCGCCTTTAATAAAGTGCTTTTTCCATGATAACCTCCTCCAACGATCAAGGTGATGCCTTTGTATATAGCCATGCCCTTCAACGGTTCTTGCCGATGCGGAACAGGAATTGAGACTTCCATTTCCTTTGGACTTTGAAAAGGAACAGCGCCTTTCAACGGCTGATCACTTACGCCGCTTGCACGCGGCAAAATTGAATTATTTGCAATAAACGCTATTATTCCTCTCTCTTTCATATAGGAGCGGATCGCCATTTGCTGGTCGCAAAGCTGAATCGCGCCTTCAATATCTTTCCCCTTCACAGAAAAGACAGAATGCCGCAAAATTTCGGGAAGTAGTTGAAAAAATATTTTTTTGGCTTCCTTGCCTAATATTGTTCTCCCTTGAGCCGGAAGACCGATTGAAAGACAAACTGTAATATCGTTTTCTCCTATCTGAACAGCTGTCCGTTCTAACACCTTCTGCCCCGGTTTGTCAATCATGATCAGCCCGCTTTTTCCAGAGCCGCGTACGTTATTTTTCAAATTAGAAATTGCTTGAAATACTTCGCGGACAATCATATCTTCACATCTTATCTTTCTTTGCCGGCTGTTTGTCCATTTTTGTAAAAAAGCCGTTTTGCTTCTAGCAATCAATATTCTGATTTTCGAAGGACTTGCAAACGGATCGCCCTGTACATAATCGATCAACAATTCAAAATCAGGAAACTTGTACGAGCCTTGAATCTGTTTGTACGCTTTATATCCTTTGCCATCGATTTGTTCCAGCTTTTTTGCAAGATTGATCATAATACTCCTCCATATTTATGCAAAATTGTCTCGTATAGCTTTTTCAATAATTGCTTTTGAGCGGTCCAGCTCTGCTTTTAGTTGTCTTTTATATTGTTTTGCTTTTTCATAATCGACAAACTGATAATAGACAACCTCTTGAAACTCAGCTCCTTCTTTTTTTCGTTTAATTTGTTTTAAAATGCCGTCTTTTATTAAATCATGTAGCGCTTTGTACAGCTCAGAATGATTCGGACGGTAGCCATACGGGCGAAACTCTTCCCGCAGTTCATCCAATATTTTAAAACCATACAGCCGCTTCTTTTCCGTCATCGTGATTAAATATAATTTTAAAAAAGCTCGCTGCTTCAATAAAAAGCCGCTAGGTTTTCTTTTTTCCGTCATCTCTCCATCCATCTCCTTTTTACAATAATATAATTATGTAAACTTATAGTTTTCCGATCCTTTTATTTTAATCATAATATAAGTTCATATAAAAATATATCTTTTTTTCATTTAGAACATTGTTTGCAAAATGAATTGTCACACAATATGACAAGACCTCCATGCTATTTGTTAAAATATTTGTTTAAGCATAAAGTGGAATGGCATTCGTCTGTTGGTTAATTCGAAAGTCTTTTCCTCTACCACCGAATCTTGACCTTTTTAAAATTTCGATTGCTTCTCGGAAGCATCGGGCATGAACATTTCTTATTCACGCAATAATGAGTGTTACAAACAAGATGATTCTGTCTGAAAAAACGTAGATTAATGGGATGGATTACTTAAAATCATTATTCCTAACATGCCACCTTTTGAAAACCATTAGAAAAATTTAGGAGCAGCTTGACCAAGGGATCCAACCTTCATTATAATATTTCTATAAATTGCCAAAATCCTCATTCGGAAATACTAGTTTAAAAGAAATTACATGACTTTGTTTTCGGGTTTCATCACATAAGAATTCACGGGCTGCTTAGCTATGCAAGTTCGGTTGATTACAATTTGGCTTCCCGCTTTAGTACAATTGCATGATTTGTTGTTTATAGTCTACTTGAACTAAAAATTTCTGACCAACTAAGTACAGCCCATTCAGTTGCAATTTTAAACGAAGAAAGAATATTATTTGTGTGAAATTAAAGCAATTTTGAGAGGATAAGTTATGAATTTAATCTGACTGCTGCCGGAATTATTCTTGATGGTCTCAATGAAATTTCTTATGTTTCATGGTGATTGACTCTAACTGTAATAGCCTTTAGCCTCCTGCTGTTTTAATTTTTGTAATAAGGCGGGACACCTTTTCTTATAAAGGGGATAAAAATGCTCAAATTAAAAAATGAAAGAATAATAAATTCACTTTCTTTTTGCCTGTTAGTGCTAGCAGTTGTGGCGAATTCATTTTTTTCCATTAAACAGTTTCAAGTGATTGAGCAATTTGATAAACTGCAAGCGAGCTTTCCATTGTTTGCACATTCGTTTGTTGCTGCTTTATTAATTTTAATACAATTGATTGCGGGAATTACCGTGATCATAATCGAAACAATATTTGTTACTTATATTACAAATGTCATGACGAATAAAAAGTTTACATTTAGTAACTTTTTATCAGCCATCATTTTTGCGAATCTTGTTTCCATTTTATTAAATATGACGATCATTTCACTGGCTGGCTTTAATCAACTGCAAGATATTCAATGGCTGGGCTGGTTTCCAGGTTCGCAAATCCTATTGGTTGTTTTTTTCTACTTATATTTATCATATTTAGACAGTTCCACTTCCATCAGCCTAAAAATAAAACTGTGTACAATAATATTTTCGACCACTTATGGTTTGACGCTTATCATTCAAACGTTCATGACTGTTGTGCAATTTCAATGATCTTAGGAAGGTGCATAATATGGAAAAAAAATTTAAGGCTAAAATGAGAATATTGTTCGTAATCTCGATAATCGTTTTTTTAGTAGGAATTTTTAATCTAGTAAAAATTGTTGCGAAAATGTTGGGGAATTGAAGAAGATGAAATACTTCAAATTCAAGCGGTTAATGAAAAAAAGAAAAGCATTAGCAAATTTCGAGATTTTATTTGGGAATTTTCTAAATAAGTTTGCTGGCGGCGATAAAAAATTGCTGCTGGTCTTTCTTTATAACGTAAATGCAGTCATTACTTTCGCTTCGATGTTAGCACCGATTTTTGTCTATTTGCTCATTTATTTTTTTCATTCCTTTATAATAAATATAAATCCTTTTTATATCGCCACTATCTATTTTTTTATAACGCTTTTGTTCACTGATATTAATAATGATGATTACGATCATGTGGAGCTGGAGAATATTTCTCAATGGATGTATAAAGCTCACAAAATTAAATTTCAATTACTGATTATTAAAAAATTGCTGTTAACATTTGGAACAAACATTTTGTCTTATTGTTTTTTTATGTTGATTTTTATGAGAGAATTTCATTTTAGTTACATAACCATCCTTTTATACGAGATTTTCTTCTTAATAGCTGTTTTTTTTACTATTATTGTAAAATTTTTATGGAGCAATCCTCAGATTGTCTTTTTATTTATTCACGGGCCGAACGCTACGAAAAAGAAAGAACATTTCATTCGGTATAAAAATGACCTGCATTTAGATCAGTATCAAGCGGCTTTATCCCGATCTTGTCAAAATAGAACTTACTACTTATATATATTGTATACTTATTTGTTTGCAGTTGCTTCTTTAGTTCTGATATGTATGATCCATTTTTATTTTAATATTCATAAATTGATTATCATTTCGGTTTATTTAGGAATTGAAAGCGCAATGATTAGTTTGATATCTCAAGGAATCATAAATAGCTCAAAACTGTTAAACGACTGTAATTTAAGCGATTTTTATTATATAAAGAAGTTTGATCAAAAAACTTATTATGAGAATTCGCTTTCTAAATTTCTGTCAAGAAGGCTCATCGTAATCCAAATCAGTTATTATGCTGGTGTATTCCTCCTTTATGGATTTTCATTATTTTCAGTTGTCACTGTTTTATGTTCAACAATGATTTACTTCTACACAATAAAAATCATTTCAAAAAGAGTCTATCGCTTTCAAAAATTATCAATAGAAGATATTAAAAACAATTTTTTTGTATATTTTTTTAATCCTTTAGAAGATTTATTCGTTTTAGGATTGCCTTCTATTACATGCAGCGTTGTAGCTTTTTATTCAATGAAATTCGGCAGTATATATCCTATACTCTTTTTCTTTATTGTTTATTCACATTTTTTATTATTATATAATTTTCTGACAAAAGAGAGGTAAAACATGCTTGAATTGATCAATATAAAAAAAAGATATGGTGAATCAGCCTACATTTTTGACGGTATTAACTTAAAAATAGATAACATGAGCATTGTTGAATTACTTGGTGAAAATGGAATTGGCAAATCAACGTTGTTGAATATCATCGGTGGAATGACAACATTCGATGGGGACATCAAGTTAAACAATATTTCATTAAAGGACGATTTTCAAAAGTATATAAAAGGAGTCTCCTTAATTGGCAATACACCATTTTTATACGATTATTTAACAACGGCTGAAACAATTGATATGATCTTATCCTTCCTGAATGGGGAAAGATTAGATTCGTCTCTAGAAGGTCTTATAGAAAAAATTGGACTCTACAAATATAAAAATACCCTTACACGCGAACTGTCTTTAGGAACGAAACAAAAACTATCTTTAATTTTAGCACTTCTATCTTCGCCTAATTTGATTCTCCTTGATGAACCTTTTGTCAATTTCGATATTAGGTCAAGAAAAGTTATTCTCGATTATTTGAAAAATTACGTCATGCAAAACAAGGCAATTTTAATTTATGCCACTCATTCAACGGATGCTGATTTAACTGATTTTTCAAATCAAAAGATCATTTTAAAAAGGAATGAACAACTGAATACAGTAGTTTTAGAGTGTGGCAGCCGTGAAGCATAAATTTTGTATGCTCGGTTACAGGAAGTTCATTTTTTTTATTGGGCTTTCTAAGGAACAGTTTCACCTTGATTTCCAGCCTTCTTTTTCCGCGATTTTACTAACGTACCAATACTGTTTGAATCATTCTTTCATATAGCAGAATGAAAAACAAAAAAATTCCTAAAAAAACAGCATTTACGAGGATAGTTCGAGTAAATAGTAGTCAAAGCCTGATGAAACAGTTCATAAAGGAGTCCAAAAAGCTATTCAAAACCAATCAATCTCTATAAAAATTGACCCTGCTAGAACAGTCGCTAATGTTAATGGAGATTTTCAAACTCAAGGGGCAGTGTCTTGGACTTATAAAGCCTTGGTTGGAAGATTGTTGTCTAGCTCTTTGGAGCGCTTCACGTGCATCGGGTTTGTCATCACGAGAGGAATGCCATTCTCGTCAAGAAAGTAAGCGAGATTGAGCCAATAATGTCCCGTTGGCTCGATGC
>JAAROH010008059.1_pt1 | contig 16566 bp, 17 predicted proteins | sample 7248631 | NCBI WGS metagenome assembly JAAROH01 (sample SAMN09772309, study PRJNA484901) | compost metagenome | isolation source: Vermicomposting unit | place: India
CGCATGTCCGGTGGTGTGAGAGGACGGGGGCTAGCCGCCCCCTCCTACTCGATTATACCTTCTTCTAGAGAAACACCCCCGCCAGCGCCGCCACGACGACCAGGCCGGGCAGCAGGTTCCCGATGCGGATCTCCGCCGCACCCATGAGGTTGAAGCCGATGGCCGCGACCATGAGCCCGCCCGTGGCGCTGATCTCCCGGATCATCGCCTCGGTCAGGAACCCGCTGATGGCCGAGGCGCCCAGGGTGATCAGGCCCTGGTAGACCAGCACCGGGACCGCCGCGAACATCACGCCGACGCCCATCACCGAGCCGAACATGATCGACGCCACGCCGTCCAGGATCGACTTGGCGTACAGGATCGACGGGTTGCCGTTCAGGCCGTCCTCCAGCGCCCCGGTGATGGCCATCGCCCCCGTGCAGAAGAGGAGCGACGCCTGCACGAACCCCTTCGCGAAGCCGCCCCGCTGGGTGATGGGCCAGCGCTCCAGCCGCCGCGCCCACGCTTGCAGCCGGTCCTCGATCCGCAGCCACTCGCCGAGCATCGTCCCCAGGGCCAGCGAGACCACCAGCAGCAGGATGCTCTCGGTCTCCCACGCCATCTTCAGCCCGATCAGCACCACGGCCAGCCCCAGCGCCTTCATGGTGCTCGTGCGCATCTCCTCCGGCACCTGCGGGATCACCAGGCTCCCCAGCGCCCCGCCCAGAAGCACCGCCCCCACGTTCGCCAGCGTGCCGAGCCCGACCACACCAACTTCCTCCTGTTATCGCTTTAACACAATACAGTTTCGTCCTTACGGCGGCGGATCCTGCTGCGGCCGGCCGCCGCACGCCTCCTCCGTCCGGACGCAGTTGCGGCCGGCGTTCTTCGCGGCGTACAGGGCGCAGTCGGCCCGCTGGAGCAGCTCCTCGACCGTCCGGAGGTGCGGTTTCCATTCGGCCACGCCGAAGCTCACGGTGAACGTCGCCGTTCCGCCGCGGGCGGGGACGGCCAGCCGCTCGTAGGTGGTGCGGAGCTGCTCGGCTACCCTCCCGGCCTGCTCCAGGGTGGTGGCCGGCAGGAGCACGGCGAACTCGTCGCCGCCGATCCGGCCGACCACGTCCTCGGACCGCAGCACCCGGCGGCCGGTCTCAACGATCTGCCGGAGCACCTCGTCGCCTGCGGCGTGGCCGAAGCGGTCGTTGAGCCGTTTGAAGTGGTCGATGTCCATGAGCAGGAGGGAGGTGGGGCGCCCGCGGCGGTCAGCCCTCTGAAGCTCCTGCCCGCAGACCTCCACGAAGGAACGCCGGTTGTAGGCCCCGGTCAGGCCGTCCGTGGTCGCCAGGTGCTTCAGGTCGGACTCCAGCCGCTTGCGCGCGGAGATGTCGCGGAAAACGCAGACCAGGACGGCTCCGTCGCCGGCGCCCGGTGGCAGGGCCGCGGTGTTGACCTCGGCCCAGCGGGTTGTTCCGTCCCGACAGCGGACGGTCAGCTCCACCACCGTGCCGGGGCGGGGAGCCTCCGCAGACGGGGTGATGTCGCAGAGCGGGCGGCCGGCGAGTTCGTCGGGCGCGTAGCCCAGGAGCGCCTGGGCGGAGGGGCTCACGTAGAGGAACCGGCCCTCGCCGTCCAGCGTGACGATGACGTCGGCCACGTGCTCGGCCAGCAGACGGTAGCGGGCCTCGCTCCGCTGCAGCTCCGCCCGGGCCCTGGCGAGGGCTTCGGTCATCTCGTTGAAGGCAGTGGAGAACCCCCCAAGGGACTCGACCCGCTGGGAGAAGTCGCCTGCCGCGATCATCTGCACCTGCCACGTGAGGTGGCGGAGCCGGGCCTGCAGCGACTTCAGGCAGCCGGCGAGCGGCCCCTGTACGTGGATCGGGTGGCTGAGGTCGCCCTGGCAGATACGGGTCAGATGGGTGCGTAAGGCGCTCAGCTCCCTGTACAATGCGGCAAAACCTGTGTGATGCTGCAGCTCCGGCGGCGGCTCTGCACCAGCCTTCGGGTCGGCGAGCAGCCCGCGCAGCGCCTCCACGGCGTGATCCAGGGACGTCTTGTCCGTCATGACCGCGTCACCGCCTCCGCCACGAACCGGCAGACCCGCGCCCCCGCGCACCAGCAGTCCACCTCGGTCACCCGGTACCGGCGTCCCATGGAGCGCTCCAGAAGGCCGGCGAGAAACCCCTCGTCGAACTTGCAGATGTCCCTGTCCGTCTCGGGAAGGCCCGAGCAGTCCATGTCCTCTTCGACGGTGAAGACGAACCGCCCCTGTTCCGGATCGGCCTCCTCGACGCGCACGATGCCAACGCCGTACTCCCGGAAGGTGGCCTGCAGCCTGCGCACAGAATCGGAAAGGGAAGTCATCGGACCCAGCAGCCGGTCCGCGAACGCTGAGCCCGCGACCTGTCCGGCCTCAGGCAGCAGCCGGTCGGCCGCCTCCCGGCCCAGCTGCTCCTCCGGCACGAAACAAAGCCTGAGCTGCATGAGACGGCAGATCTCCAGCCGGGCCATGGGTCCCAGGTGAGGGCGTCCCGCGGCTACGTCTCCGAGTGCATCCCAGGGAAGGGTGCGTCTTCCTTGCTCCATGGTCGCCTTCCTCCCCCGGCGGTCGCGGGCACATTGCGCCTATGTGTTAGTTTTACAAAAGTCGCAACATCCCTGCCGCGAAACATCCCCGCACCCGCACCTCATGCGGCTTTCGTAGGGCCGGCGCGCCAATGCACGGACCCGGGCGCCAACGCCCGGGTCCCATCGCTATGCTCCGCCTGAAGCCGACTTGCGCAGGGCCGAGTTCAGGACTTCCAGCAGCTCGTCCGTGACGCCGTGGGGCATCACCCGATCATAGGCTTCGGAGAGGACGGCCACAAACCGCTCGAAGGCCGCCGGCCGGGCCGGATCCCCCTGGGGCGGCAGCGGCTGCAGCGGCCGCACCGCCTCCTTCACCGCGCGGGGGCGGCTGCCCCAGTGCACGATGTACTCACAGTTCCGGTCCATGAAGATGAAGCACGGGATCGCCCGGGAGGTGCCGTTCTCCAGGTACTGGTCCATGATGTCCAGGTTCTGGTCCCGAAAGAACCAGCGGGCTTCCATCCCGGCCTCCTCCGCGAACCGGGCCAGCAGGGGGCCCGTCCGGGCGGCGTCGCCGCACCAGTACTCCTCCAGCACCAGCACCTTCAGCCCCAGCGGGCGCAGCGCCGCCAAGGCGGCCTGCTGCTCCGGCGTGAAGGTGACGGACGCATAGACCGCCTGCCGCCGTTCCTTGTGCTCCGTCGCCCCGGCCAGGTACTCGCTCCACGTGAGCCCCGTGGCAAACCGCTCAGGCGATACGACCGGCACACAAACCCCTCCCCGTTTTCTCACGGTGTCTGGTATTACGACGTGGCGGTGGCGCCGGGTGGTGCGGGCGGACCGGCGGGCGCATAGCGCGCGGGGAGGAAGCGCATAGTAGAGGGCGTACCACCTGGGGAAAGGAGAACAGTCATGGCAGAAGAGCGGAAGGCGAACCAGCGCACACAGGCGGGCGCCGGCGGGGCGGCTGCGGACGCGGGCGCAGGCCCGTCGATGGCTGAAGGGGCTGCGGGCGTCACGGGCGCGATCGCCGGTGCGGCTCTGGGCTCGGCCGCGGGGCCCCTGGGCACGGTGGCCGGCGCCATCGCGGGCGGCCTCGGGGGCGCGGCGATGGCGAACGGCGCCGGGAACACAACAGGCGCGGAGAACCAGAACGGCCGCGGCCGCAACCGAGCCGGCGATCAGGCCGGGCAGAACCCGACGAGGTAGCGTCGAACGAAGCCGTGCATGAGGCAGGCGGAAAGCCCCCGGGGGCGCACGGGCGCCTCCGGGGGCTTTCATTCCTCCTGTGTCCGGCCTGCCCGCAGGACTGGCGGGGTGCCCTACACCGTCAGGTAGAACCAGACGAGGTAGATCAGGGAGCCCACCAGGAAGGCAGGCACGACCGCCAGGTAGATCAGGTTCAACCGCGCCAGCCAGTGGCTGCTCCGGAACGCCGCGTAGTAACTGCGGTGTGTCTGCCTGAGCATGCGATCCCCTCCCGTCTCCGATCCCGGGTGATCATCATCCACCCTCAGCTTACCCGGGGACCGGAGCCGGAGGTAGTCACACAACGGCTCAATGGCGGTTGTCTGCTCGCACCATGCGCGGCCGGGACTTCCGTACTGTCTGCCACCCAGGGTACCGGGGCCGGGCCTGCCGGCCGCGCAGTACCCGACCGCGTAGACCCGGCACGGTGGGACTACGGCCGGGCAAAGGCCGGGAACTCCTGCAGCGCTCGCAGGGCAAAGCGGGCGGTTCCGGTGGGGAAGGCGCAGTTTCCCCGCCCGTAGAGCAGGACTTCCGCCCGCCGGCGGGCCTCCGTCGCGTCGCCCGCCTCCAGCGCCCGCAGCAGCCCCTCGTGCCCCTCCCGGCAGCCGCGGCACTGGCCGCATGAGCCCCGGGCCAGCAGCGCCACGTTCTCCCGCACCAGATCCGGCAGCGTCGCATCCGCCCGGCGGAAGACGACCACGGCCGAGTTGCCCAGGCTGCTGCCCAGGGCCGCCAGGTCCTCGTAGGTCAGGGGCACGTCCAGTTCGTCCGGCCGCAGCGGCCCCGAGCCCAGCCCTCCGGGCAGCACGGCCAGGATCTCTTCCCGCGGCGGCGCCCCGGCCAGGGCCAGAAGCTGGGCCAGCGGGGTGCCGTGGGGCACCTCGTACACCCCCGGCCGGTCCACGGCGCCGGTGACGGTGAAAAGGGCTGTCCCCGGGCAGGTGGGGGTGCCGACGGCGCGGACCCGGTCCACACCCAGCCGGAACAGCGCGGCGACGGCGGCCAGGCTCTCCGCGTTCTGCATCAGGGTCGGCCGGCCCCGCAGGCCGATCTCCTCCGGCCGGGGCGGCTTGGGCTGCGGGTAGCCTTCCAGCCCCTCCAGGGCGTCCAGGATCGCGGTCTCCTCCCCCGACACCGCCGTGGGCGCCGAGGGCTGGACGGTCACGGACACGCCGCCCAGCAGGCCGGCGGCGCCGGCCTCGGCCACGGCGTCGCGGGCGCCGTCCAGGGCTTCCGGCGAGTCGCCGCGCACGTACAGATACGCCTCCCGGGCGTCGAGGGCGTGGGCGGCGATCAGCAGCCCCTCCAGCACCCGGTGGGGGAAGCGGGCGAGCAGGTAGCGGTCCTTCCGGCTGACGGCCTGGGATTCGGCGGCGTTGGCCACCACGTACCGCTCGGGAACCCGGGAGGCCGCCACCCTCTGCCACTTCTGGCCGATGGGCCGGCCGTCGCCGCTGCCGCCCCGGCCCCGGAGGCCCGCGCGGGTCACCTGCTCCAGGACCCAGCCGCTGCCCCGCGTCCGCGCCGCCTCCAGCCCGGCATAGCCGCCGCGTGCCCGGTACGCGGCCAGGTCCTCGCGCCCTTCCTGCGCCGGTTCGATCAGCAGATGGGTCACTGCGCCCGCCCTCCCCGACGATACCCCTCCTGCTCCGCCAGCAGGTCCAGCTGGAGGGTCCGGGCGTCCTCGAGGTACAGGTCAACGTTGGGCATGGCCAGGTGGCCGCCGTGCCGCTGGTCCAGCGTCTTGATGTAGCCGCCGCACCGGTCGCAGACCTCCACCCGCCAGGGCTCCAGGTCGGCCAGGGTCAGGATGCTGACTCGGCGCACGTCGTCGCTGCCGCAGACGGCGCACGTGAGCCGGTGGTGCTCCCACTGGGTGTCGCACTGCGGGCAGTGCAGGTACCGGTAGTTGTCGGGGTCGATGCGGCAGAGGTCCGGGGAGGCGCCGCACACCGGGCAGTGGATGCGCCGCCAGCCGTGCAGGGGCGCAACGGCGCGCACCGCCCGGGCGAAGCGGGCCATGAAGGGCTGCAGGGCCAGGCCGCCCAGGGTGAGGAGCAGCCCTTCGTCCACGCCCAGGCGGGCCGCCCACTCGGCGGCATCGCCTGCGCGCACCAGGACCTCCGCGAGGGTGCGCTGCTCCGCCGGCGGCAGAGCCCTGAGCCCCTCGGCCAGGGGGCGGCCATCGGCCCTGCTCTCGGCATACAGGGAGGCCAGGTCGGCGAGCACGGCGGTGAAGCGGTCCGGGTCGATGGGCGGCTCTACCAGGGTGATCAGCGGCTCCCCACGGCCGAGCGCTGCCTCGGCCTCCTCCGGGGCGGGAAGCCGCTCCGGTCCGGGCAGTTCGGCTTCCAGGGCGCGCGCCCGCTCGCGCCAGGCGCGCAGGAACTCCAGCGACTGCATCGTCCATTCCCTCCTGATCGGGTGCAGCTCTGCGGTGAAGGCGAAACCCGCCCCCAGCGCGCTGGGGGCGGGGAAGAGGTCAGCGGGCCGCGGCCGCCTGCTCGCTCTCCCGGATCTGGGCCGTGCCATTGCGGATCTCGCGCTCGACCCACTCGCCGTGCTCCAGCCTGGCGTACTGGAGCTCCGTCCAGCCGTCGACCATCGCGGAGAGGGAGCGGCGGGTGAACGGATGGACGGCGGTCAGGTAGAAGTGGAGGAGGAACAGGCCCGACCCCAGCCAGAAGCTGAGCGAGTGGATGAACTGGGCGGCGTGGAACGCCTCGTCGCTCACCGCGCCCCGGCCGAACCACATCACCAGGCCGGAGCCGATGAAGGTGAAGTAGGTGAGGAAGACCACGTAGAAGTTGACCTTGTGGCCGCCGTTGAACTTGCCCTGGGGCGGCAGGTGGCCCTTGCCGGTGGTGTAGTACAGCGGCGCGATGAGCATGTACTTCAGATCGTTCTTGGTTAAGGTGAAGAGCTCCTTCAGGTCGGGCCACACCGTCTTGGGATCCCCCAGCAGCCAGACCAGCGGGGAGAACATGAGCCCGATGGCGGCGATGCGGTGGACGAGCCGCAGCGTCTGGCCGACGCTGCCGTGCAGCAGCGGACCGAGGCCGGCGGCCGGCTCCGCGGGGTTGCCGCGCCACAGGAAGATGGAGCCCGTCAGGGCGAGGACGATCCACGAGCCGGCGTAGAGCCAGTGGAACAGCACCTGGGTCCGGGAGAACTTCTTGATGCTTCCCTTCGCGTGCGCCACGTGCGATCCCCCCTCTAGTCGTGCAGCGATTCGGCGGTCTCATGGGGCGAGAGGCCGCCCTTGAAGACCCGCCGGGCGGCAAGCCAGTTGACGATGAGGCCGAAGAGGCCCACGCCCAGCGCCGCCTTGCCGATGGGTTGCAGGACGTACTTCCACAGCCGGAGGACGGGCGAGAGTTCGGGGGCGACCGGCAGGCCGTAGGTCTCGGGCGGCTCCAGCAGCACGTAGAGGTGGTGCAGGCCGCCCATCTCGTCGACGCCGTAGAGGTTGGCGTTCTTGTAGCCCATGGCCTGAAGCTGTGCCACCCGCTCCCGGCCCCACGCGATCAGGGCGTCGCGGTCGCCGTACTTGATGCAGTCGGTTGGGCAGGTGGCGACGCACGCGGGCTGCATGCCCTGGGCGATGCGGTCGTAGCAGAAGGTGCACTTGCCCGCCTTCTGCGCCCGCTGGCCCCAGGCCGTCCGGTCGACGTGGATGCAGTCGAACGGGCAGGCCGCCTCGCAGTAGCCGCAGCCGATGCACGCATCCTGGTTCAGCGTCACCAGGCCGTAGTCGCCGTACTGCAGGGCGTCGGTGGGGCAGGCGGTGACGCAGCCCGCGTCGGTGCAGTGCATGCAGCTGTGCTTCTGCATCAGCCACATGGACATGCCGTTCTCTTCTTCGGTCTCAAAGAAGCGGATGACGGTCCAGGTCTCCGCGTCCAGGGCCGGGTGGCTCTGGTAGGTGCCCGGATCCTGGTTGATGCGGGCCTCGTTCTGGTTCCACTGCTTGCAGGCGACCTCGCAGCCCTTGCACCCGATGCACTCGGAGGTGTCGACCAGCATGGCGACGTGCTGCCGGGTGTTGGCGGGATCAGGCCGCCAGGTCTCCCAGGTTGCTGCGCGACCCATCTGCCATTACCCCCCTACCGACACCTTGCGCAGGTTTGCGAGGAACACCTTGGATTCCTGGATCTGGACGTTGACGTCCACCGCCTGGGGCGTGAGGGTGTTGGTGATGTCGCCCTGCACGTGACCGGAGTTGGGGGCCCAGTGGATGGGCAGACCGATCAGGAAGGTCTCCCGGCCGCCGATGCGCAGGGGCCGCAGCCGGTTGGTGACCATCGCCTGGACCCGCACCTTACCGCGGGCGCTCTCCACCTCCACCCAGTCGCCGTTCCGGATACCCTCGCGCTGCGCCAGCTCCCGCGGGATCTCGCAGAAGTGGCGGGCGAAGGCCTCGGCCAGGTACGGCAGCGTCCGGGTCATGACACCGGAGGTGAGGTGCTCCGTGAGCCGGTAGGTGGTGGCGACGTACGGGAACCGCTCGGGGTCGCCGAACAGGTCGAACTCGGAGTCGTAGATCTTCATGGTGGGGATGGTGCCCTGCTTCCGGTAGAGCAGGTTCGGCGTGGGCGACTCCCTGGGCTCGTAGTGTACCGGCAGCGGGCCGTCCGGCAGCGGGCCCCAGATGCCGCCCAGGCCCCAGGCCTTCATGATGAAGGGCGTGTCGCCCGGGACGCCCACGGCGTGCACCTGCCCCGGGGCGACCGGCAGCATGTCAGGCACGTCGACGCCGGTCCACTTGCCTTCCGCCTCGTCCCACCAGACCAGCGGGACCTTGGACCAGGGCTTGCCCGAGGGATCGGCGGAGGCACGGTTGTAGATCACCCGCCGGTTGGCCGGCCAGGCGAAGCCCCAGCCCAGGTGCAGGTAGTCCGCGGACCCGTCGGCCTTCGCCTCGGTCCACCCGTCGGGCCGGTTGGGGGCGGCCCGCAGGCGGGCGTCCGCCTTGTTGACCCCCTCCTCGGGGTAGATGCCGGAGTAGATCCAGCAGCCGCAGGCGGTGGAGCCGTCGTCCTGCAACGCCCCGAAGCCGGACACCGGCTTGCCGGTGGCGACGTCGTAGCCGTTGATCTCCTTCAGCACCTTGAGGTGATCGAACTCGTTCGGGTTGTCGGGGTCGTCGTAATCCCAGACCAGGTGCTTGATGGGCAGGTCCTTGGCCGCGGTGGAGTCGGCGTAGAGCTGCTTCAGCCGCTTTCCGATCTGCACCATGTACCACCCGTCGGAGTGGGACTCGCCCATCGGCTCGATCATCTTGTGCTTCCACTGGATCAGCCGGTGGGTGTTGGTGAAGGAGCCCTCCTTCTCCAGCGGGCCGGCGGCGGGCAGCAGGATGACCTCGGTCTGGATCTCGGCCGGGTTCATGCCCTCCAGCTTCCAGAACTCGGAGGTCTCGTTGAGGAACAGGTCCGAGACCACCAGCCAGTCGAGCTTGGCCAGGGCGGCCTGCACCTTGCGGGCGTTGGCCGAACCCACCGCGGGGTTCTGGCCCACGACGATGAGCCCCTTCACGCGGCCGTCGAGGATGGACTGGAAGATGTCGTAGTGGCTGTAGGTCTCGCCCGCGGCCATCTTCGGCAGGTAGTCGAAGCAGAAGTCGTTCTCGGCGGTGGCGTGCTCGCCCCACCAGGCCTTCAGCAGCGAGATGAGGAACTTGGGCTTGTTCTCCCAGTAGCTGTTCTTCGTCGTGGTCTTGGCCAGGAAGTCCGAAAGCGACTTGTGGGCCTCGGTGGGCTGGCCCAGGTACCCCGGCAGGTCGTGGTACAGCACCGCCAGGTCCGTGGCCCCCTGCACGTTGGCGTGGCCCCGCAGGGCCGCGATGCCGCCGCCGGCGACGCCGATGTTGCCCAGGAGCATCTGCAGGATCGTGGCCGTGCGGATGTTCTGGACGCCCTTGGTGTGCTGCGTCCAGCCCATGGCGTACACGAACACCGCGGACTTGCCGGCCGTGCCGGTAGCGCAGACCGTCTCGGCGAACTTGATGAAGTCGTCCACCGGGATGCCGCTGATCTCCGAGACCTTTTCCGGCGTGTACTCGGCGTAGATCCGCTTGATGTGCTGGAAGACGCACTGGGGGTGCTCCAGCGTCGGGTCGGAGAGCGGCTGGCCGTCGGGGCCCGTCTGGAAGGCCCAGGTGGACTGGTCGTACTTCTTCGCCTCCGGGTCCCAGCCGGAGAAGAGCCCGTCGTCGAACCGGAAGTCGGGGTGCACCAGCAGCGAGGCATTGGTGTACTTCACCACGTACTCCCGGTGGAACTTGTTATGGGTGATGGCGTAGTTGATCAGCCCGCCCAGCACCGCGGTGTCCGTGCCCGACCGGAAGGGGATCCACCAGTCGGCCTTGGAGGCGGTGCGGTTGTAGCGGGGATCGACGCAGATGACGGTGGCTCCCTTCTGCTTGGCCCGCAGGAACCACTTGAAGGAGATGGGGTGGTTCTCCGCGGCGTTGGAGCCCATGAAGACGACGACATCCGCGTTGGGGATGTCCCACAGCGCCGTGGTCATGGCGCCGCGTCCGAACGAAGTGCCCAGACCGGGCACGGTGGAGGAGTGTCATATCCGCGCGTGGTGCTCGAGATACACCACGCCCAGGGCCCGCATCAGCTTGGTGACCAGGTAGCACTCCTCGTTGTCGATACAGGCCGAACCGATGTGCGCGATGGACTCGGTCCGGTTGACCACCAGCCCGTCGGCGTTCCGCTCCACGAAGCCCGCGTCGCGGGTTTCCTTGATGCGGCGGGCGATGCGGTCGAGCGCCTCCTCGAGGCCGATCTCCTCCCAGCGGTCGGAGCCGGGCCGGCGGATCTTGGCGGTCAGCTGCCGAAGCGGATTGGGCCGGCCCACGCCGTCGTAGGCGAACTGCATGGTGGCCGCCCCCTTGGGGCACAGCGAGCCCTCGCTGACGGGGCTGTCCGGGTTGCCCTCGACCTGGAGCAGCTGCCCCTCCCGCACGTAGCCGATCAGGCCGCACCCGACGGAGCAGTGCGGGCAGACGCTGGGGACCTCCTTGGCCCGGGCGATGCGCGACTCCTTCAGGTCCCGCGCCAGGGCCTCCCGCTCCTCGGCGAAGAGCAGCAGGGCCGCGCCGGCCGCTGACACGCCTGAGAGCCGCAGGAACTCACGGCGGTTCAGGTTCATGGCTCGATCCTCCTTGCCACTCGATTGCCGGTTGTGTACACAATGAGACTGGCCGCTGTCCTTACGTACCCCACGAGGTCCATGCCCAGCCGGGTGGCCAGGGCCCAGGCCTCATCGGTGGCGGCGGTGCGGGAGGCGCAGACCGGCGCGCCGAACCGCGCCACCCGGGCGCACATCTCGGCGGAGATGCGCCCGGAGGTGAGCACCACCACCTGTGCCGGCGGCCAGCCGGCCAGCCGGGCCGCGCCCAGCACCTTGTCCACGGCCTGATGCCGGCCGATGTCCTCGCGGACGATCTGCTCGCCGCTGTCGGCCCGCACGGCCATGGCCACGTGCATGCCGCCGGTGGCCCGGTAGAGGGGCGCCTGGGCCAGCATCTCCTGCATCCAGCGGAGGAGCTGCGCCTCGGCGACCCGCGGGCCCGGGGCGACGGGTGCCGGTGGTGCCGGTGTGCGCACGCGCGGCAGCACGGCGTGCACGCACGGCCCCGCCTCGTCCACGGCGAGGTGCGCGATCTCCTCAGGCCCGGCGATCAGCCCCTCGCCGCAGAGCCGGCCCACCGCCCAGTCGGCGAGGTCATGCGGCGTGGTCTGGGCCGTGAGCCAGGCCTGTCCGTTGACGAACAGCGCCGTACGCCGCTCGACCGGGGCCTGGACCGCGGTGCGCGTGGTGACCATGGCGGCGATGGCGTCCACCCTCCCTTCCGGGCTGCCTCGGGGAACGTGGGCAGGACAAACTAGTTGATCAGAATACATGTTATACGCTTTGTAAATAAAAGTGAACGAGCCGCCCGGCGGCTCTTCACCTAGGCGTTCGGTCCTGTTCGCTTCCCCGTTCGGTCTCTGTTCGTAAGTTGTTATACCCGAGCGGGCTGCGTACTTGGATCTACAGGGGGTGTGGCCGGTGCAGGCGGAGTGGGTGTCCCGGGCGGTGGCGGCCCTTCCGGCCGCGGGTTCGGAGCCGGAGCTGGCTGCCGCCGTGGCCCGGGCAGCCGCGGAGGCGCTGGGCTGGCGCGCCGCGGGGGTGCGGCGCGCCGGCCGGACGGAGTGGCTTGCCCGGTTTCCCGAAGGCGCCGAGGTGCGCGGCGAAGTCAACCTGCCCCTCGCCGGGGGGCTGGAGCTGGCCGCGGACGGAGCCGGGGACGCGGAGGGGCTGGCGCTCCTGGGCGCGGTGGCCGGCAAGCTGCTGGAGGCGGCGCAGGAGCGGGCGCGCCTCGCCCAGCGGGCCGAGCGGGCGGAGCGGCGGGCGCGGGAGGCCGTGGAGCGGTACCGCAGCCAGACCGAGCGGCTGGCCGCGCTGCGGGGTGAGCTCAGCGAGGCGCAGCAGCGCCAGCTGCTCCTGAGCGAGCGGAACCGGATCGCCCAGGACCTGCACGACCGGGCCGCCCAGACCGCCTACCTGGTGGCGCTGAAGCTGGACTGGCTGCTCGGCGACCTGCCGCCCGCAGACCCGCTGCGGGACGAGCTGGAACGCCTCAGGGGGCTGGCGGCGGAGGCGGCGGCGCAGACCCGGGAGGCGATCTTCGCCCTGCGGGCCCCGGAACTCAGCGAGGGCGGGCTACACGGCGGCCTGCGCCGGCTGTTGCGGGAGGCGGAGCGCGACGGGTTCACCACGCGCCTCACCGTCGCAGGCAGGCCCCGGGCCCTGCCGGCCGAGGTGGAGGACGTCCTCTTCAAGGTGGGGCAGGAGGCCCTGACCAACGCCCGCAAGCACAGCGGGGGCAGCGCCATCATCGTCGCGCTTCGCTACGAGCCGGCAGCGGTGACCCTGGTCGTGCAGGATAATGGCGCGGGGATAAAGAATCGCACTGATATTGAGAAACCAGGAAGGTTTGGTGTTAGAGGTATGCGTGAGCGGGTGGCCCGGCTGGGGGGACGGCTGGAGCTGGTGGACGGCGACGAGGGCGGTCTCCTGGTCAGGGCCTCGGTGCCGCTGAAGGGGGTGGACACGCATGCCGATCCGTGTCCTGATCGTGGACGACCATGAGCTGCTACGGGAGGGGCTGAAGTCGCTGCTCTCCCGGGAGGAGGACATGGAAGTGGTGGGGGAGGCCGCGGGGGGCCGCGAGGCCGTCGCGCTCTGCCGGAGCCTGCGGCCGGACGTGGTGGTGCTGGACGCCCGGCTGCCCGATGTGGACGGGGTGGAGGTCTGCCGGCAACTGCAGGAGGAGATGCCCGAGGTGGCCGTGCTCATGCTGACCACCTTCAGCGACTCGGACCTGGTGCTGGGCGCGGTGCGGGCCGGCGCCAGGGGGTACGTGGTGAAGGACGTGCTCGGCATGGACCTGAAGCGATCGATCCGGGCGGTGGCGCGGGGCGAGGTGGCCATGGATCCCAAGGTGGTGGGCTACCTCATGCAGCAGATGCGTTCGCCGTCGGCGGACAAGGAGGAGCGCATCCCCCTCAACCGGCAGCAGCTGGCGATCATCCGCCTGGTGGCCCAGGGGTACACCAACCGGGAGATCGCGGAGCGCATGTTCCTGAGCGAGAAGACCGTGAAGGGCTACCTGGCGGAAGCCATGCGGCGCATGGGCGTGAAGAACCGGGTGGAGGCGGCGATGGTCGCGTCAAAAAACGGCTGGATCTGACCGCGCGGAAGGACAGGCAAGGGCCCGGTCCGGGAAGGACCGGGCCCTCGCTCATGGCCGGCGGGTGGTCACTGTGGGGGGTGGGTGGCCGACTCAGCCAGCTGGCGGGCCAGCTCCTGGATGCGCTCGGCGAGCTGGTCGAGCCGCCGATGGGCCTCCGCGGCCGCGTCCACGTGGGTTCTGGCGCGCCGCACGAGGCCCACGCCGGCGCTGATGTCTCCGGCCACCGCCTCCACGGCGCTGATGACTTCCCGGGTGGCGTCGGTGGTGGCCCGCAGCCGTTCCGCGGTCTCCTCGGCCACCTGCGTCAGGTCCGCCATCTGCTGGCTGACCGCGCCCGCCCGGGCGCCGCTCTCGTTCATGATCGCCGCCAGGGCCCACAGCCGCTCGGTGGCCTCGTCGATGCGCGACACGATCTCCTCCAGGGCGGCATCGCACTCGGCCACCGCCCGCCCGGCCTGCTCCAGGTCGTCGATCAGCCGGTCGAGGCGGGACGCGCCTTCACCGGACTCGGCGGGTTCAGCCTCCAGCCGCAGGAGCTCCAGGGCGCCCGCGGCGCGCAGCACGTCCTGCCGCCCCTGCTGGGCCGCGGCCATCACGGCCCGCAGGGCCTCCAGCACGGCGTTGAAGGAGGACCTGGACTCCTGCACGGCCTGGCTCACCAGCGCAACGATGCGGGCGGCATGGCGGAGCGTGCGGGTCTGCTCGTCCGTTCCGGCGTTGACCCGCGCCAGGGTCACCTCCAGCTCCCGCATGCGGCCCCGGGCCGCGCCGGTGGACTCGCCGGCCTGCTCCGTGGCGCGCAGCGCCTCCTCCGCCGCGGCCCGCGCGTCGTCTGCGGCCGTCCACGCCTTCCGCCCGTCCCGCGCGAGGGCGTCGCCCGCGCCCTGGATCTCCGCCGCCAGGCCGGCCAGCCCCTCATCCCGCTGACGAAGCCGGTCGGCGAACCGGTGAGCGACCAGGATCGGCCCGGCGACGGACAGGACGGCGAACAGCAGGGCCACGCCGGTGGAGACGGACGTGGTGCGCGCCAGCTGGGCGAAGGCGGCCTCGGGGATACCGACGAAGGGCGCGGCGATCACCTGGCCGGACGGATCCCTGAGGGGCACGTAGATCGTGCGCTGCCACTGCCAGCCGCCCACCAGGGCCCTGCCCCGGTACTCCTGCCCGGAGCGGAGCCGCTCCATGACCACGTCGGAGTACAGGGTTCCCACGGCGCGCCGGCCGCCGCCCACGGCGGGCACCGTGGTCGTGACCCGAATGCCGTCCAGCGCGATGGACGCGTCCACCCTGAGGCCGTGGGTCGAGCGCTGGAGAACCTCGTCCACGATCGCATGGTCGTTGTTGAGAATGTCGCTGACCAGGACGGCCCCGAGCACCCGGCCGCCCTCGTCCCGCACCGGCGCGGCCCCCACCAGGGCGAGCGCCTCGTCCAGTACCTGGCCGGTGCGGGGATCCGCGGATCCCGGGGTCTCGATGACCGGCATGCGCACCTGCGCCTGGATCCCTGCCGGTTCCCCGGCCAGCTCCTCGGCGGTGATCACCACCGGCGAGTGGACGGGCGCGGCCGAGGAGAGCACCAGGTCTACCAGGCCGCCGTAGCTGAGCCGCTCGCCGGAGGCCTGCGCCCCGGCGCGGGCGACCACCCGGCCGTCGGGGCCGACCACCGCGATCAGGTCCGCGCCGGGCAGCGCGCGCTGGAAGTCGTCGAGGATGGGGCCGGGATCCCCGCCGCCGGCCAGGGCGGCCACCACGGCGGGGTGGGCTGCCAGGGCGACGGCCCGGTCGCGCATGCGCACGAGGCTGGCGTCGATCAGGGCCTGCTCCAGGTTGATCGCAAGGCTCAGGGCCTCGTCGACCTCCCGGTCCATCTGCCGCTGCACCAGGCCGTTGAGGTAAAGGCTGATCCCCAGCAGCAGGGCGGCCGGCACCAGCGAGGCGGCGGCGACGAGGATCAGGATGCGGCTGCGGAAACGGCGGGCCGGGCGGGCCTGCAACGCGCGCACCTCCTTTCGCGTCAGCGGATGCGCCCGCCGGCGGTGTAGATCACCAACCGGTCGGGGCTCTTTGCGTATCCGGCCAGGTCGATGGCGAGCGCCTCCGCCAGGTCGATGGCCTGGTCGGTGGCGGCAGAGAGCGAGGCCGCCACGCCGATGCCGGCGCGGGCGGCCTTCCGGCACATCTCATAGGAGATGCGGCCGGTGGCCAGCAGCACGGTCTCCTCCGGGGGCCAGCCGGACCGCAGCCAGGCGCCGATGGCCTTGTCCGCGGCGTTGTGCCGCCCGATGTCTTCCCGGACGAGCAGCGTGTCCGTGGGGACGTGCACGACGGCCGCCGCGTGCATGCCGCCGGTGGCTGCATAGAGCGGCGCTGCCGCCTGCAGCTGCCGCATCCAGCCGGCGACCTGTTCCCGGGAAACGACGAGTCCGTGGGTAACCGGCCGAAGCTCGCCGGCGTGGGCCCCGGCGTCGAAGGCGACCCCCTGTCCCGGGTCGGGGCGCCGGTAGCGCCCGGCCGCCCGGACCGCATGGAGCGCGCGGGACGGCGCGACGGCGGCCTCCACGACGCAGGTGTCGGCGTCCACCCGGACCGCAAGCAGGTCAGCCGGCCCGTCGATGATGGCCTCGCTGTAGAGGAAGCCCAGGGCCCAGTCCCCGAGGTCCACCGGGGTGGTCTGGATGCGCAGCAACTCGGTACCGTTGACGACGAGCGCCGTCTGGCGCTCGCAGGGCATGGGATGGGGCGGTTGCACGGGCAGCCGGTCCTCCTTCGGCGGTGGTGGGTGGGGTGGCGTTGCGTCAAGTCTTTACAGATATGTTCGCACTGCAGGCGGCCCTGCACAAGCCCCCACTGGGCCGGCCTCGGCGCGGCCGGCGGTTCCGCGGTGCTGGATGATAATGTCAGGCGGCCGCTGGCTTGACAGCGACGGGCGGATCGAGTAGAATTGCACGTGCTGCAGGCAAAGACACCGCGGGGTGGAGCAGCCAGGTAGCTCGTCGGGCTCATAACCCGGAGGTCGA
>JAAROH010008060.1_pt1 | contig 16512 bp, 19 predicted proteins | sample 7248631 | NCBI WGS metagenome assembly JAAROH01 (sample SAMN09772309, study PRJNA484901) | compost metagenome | isolation source: Vermicomposting unit | place: India
GGACATGGATGTATTAGCAAAAAGCAAAACTCTATGTATTGAGTCCCCCATATATAATGTAGAAACTCTACCCGAATCTAATCTGGGGGAAAGATTATATAAATGTAGAGTTTCAAAAAACTATACTATAAAAGAATTAGCTGCAAAATGTAATGTTGCCCCTGAAACAATTTCGAATATTGAAAAATCGCGAACAATACCTAATATTACTACTTTATCAAAAATAAGTCAAGCATTAGATACTACAAATGCTTATTTACTTGGTACAGATTCATGGCCAGAAGACACCCCCGGTCAAATCATCTATAAATATAGAATGATTGCAGGTTTGTCTCAAAGACAATTAGCAAAACTATGTGGCCTTCATCAAAGTACAATAAGAGACTATGAAAATGGTAAAATTACAAATGCAGATACACTAAAAGTTATTTTTAAACAACTGGGTATTTAACCAGTAAATATATTAGCATATTTTTATCATACATTCAAAATCTTTTCAATATTTGATATTTTACTCTTATATTTTATTATTAATAAAAAGGTAGGGTTTGTTCCTACCTTTTATTATTAATTAATCGTAACTTTTAAATTTAATCTTTATATATGTTTATCAGAAAAAAGTCCTATAATTACATTTGTTAGAAGTTCAATGTTGTTTAAATCTAATATAACATCTTTTGAACTATGAACGTCTGGAATATAAAATCCTGTCCCTATTTTAGCTTTTTTGCAAAATATTATACCTGCTGCATTTTTATCTCTAAAATTAAAATCATCTGATAAAGGTAAAATTTTATATCTAAAAGTTTTTACATTATATGTATTACACGTTTCTAACTTTTCTTTTATAGCCTTTGCTAGTTTATCATTTTTACCATGGGTAATCAGTATTGTATCTCCATTCCCAACACAATCGAAGTTGATTATTCTTTTACCACTTAAGTTAATTTTATTCTCTTTCCAATGTTTTTTCATTTCTGCTGATCCTAGTAGTCCCCACTCTTCATTATTAAAAAACACAAATGCTACTTTATCCTTATCAATATTTTTAATTGATATTTCTTGAGCTAAATTCAATAAAGTCAAAACTCCAGACGTATTGTCAGTATAATTGTTTTTATTAGGAATGAATAAACCAAAGTATATAAATATTATTGGTAAATAAATTAATATTTTACCTATAGCATATGAATTAATGATTATTGCTATTATTGTTACATATGCAATATATAAAATTAACATTACAAGAAATAATAATATAAAGCTTGTATTTCCAAATAATTTAAAAAAGAATCTTATATATGCAGGAATTTTCCCAGGCGTATCATAATGAGCTGTAAATATATAATCTGCTTTCTTCACATCTCCTATTACAATATTTCCTTTTATTATATTACTATCCCAACCCAATTTTTTCATTTCCTCTATAATATATTCTCTAAATCTTTTCTTCTGTTTTGGAAAAAATCTTACTCCATATTCTGAAATAATAATATCTTTAATTGTGTTTAAATAGAAATCCATATTTATTCTCCTTTAATGTAATAATTGAAATTATTATATAATAAATAATTTATATTTCAAACAATAAAAAAGCCCTGGTTTTGTCCAGGGCTTTGATTCCTTTTAGGTAGGCTAGTAACTCAGAATTCGACCAGCATTAATGTCTCCATCTCAAGAGAAGAAATGCGAAATATTTCAATTCCTCAAAGGTAAACTAATTAACTATAATAGCAGGGCTAGGCTCAAGGCGGTGAAATCCGTTTCAATTCCTTATAGGTAATCTAATAGCTCATTACATTATTGATATTAGTATGTTCTTTTTTATTTGTCAAAGAGTGCATGCCAAAAAATAAAAAAAGGCCAGGGTTTTATCCCTGGCCTCTAATCTACTTTATAAAAGTACCGTTATTCAATCGCCTCTGCATTTCTTTTACCATCATGGATGGCTTAGAGATCCTGCCATCAACTATGGTACCTAAGTATGCTTGTAATTTTCTAATTGTTTCAGGTCCAATGAATCCATCAACTTTTGCTCCGATTAATTTTTGCAATGCTTTTATCACCAGTGAACCTGTGAAAGGTGGTCCAAAGCTAACTGCATATAGTTTATTAGTTATATGGTTTTTATATTGGCCACTGATGATTCCATCGACTGGAGTCCCCAGTGTTCTTTGCAATGCTTTAGTAGTTTCTTTATCCCAATAGCCATCAATTTTGAGGTTTGCTTTCTTGATTTTTGCTCTTTTTTGTGATTGTTCTGTAAAGAATTCAATAGGCTTGGTTCCCATTAATCGATTCAGGTCCAAATATCCTGGATATCCATCTAGTCGTCCCTTATCTGTATATTGATGTATGTCGCATGGGAATTGGGGTTTACTGGTAACCTGTCCATTGTTCTTTCCATAGTGGGGAATCCAGATGGCATCGAAGTCCTTTAAGTCTAGGTTTAATTGCTTGTACAAATGATGAGCAATATATGCTCCCACTTTCTTTACTCCAAGACTTCTTAATTCCTGAACATAAGCTTTGACTCCACTTCTCATGTCTTTCATGCTTATCTCTTCTATATCCAGGAACCAAAATGTAGGATTGAATTCTTTAGTGTGATTATAAAAGTCTTTGGCTTCCCTTCTCATATCTTTTATATCAATGCCACGAACCCATGCATAAGCAGCTGTAGGAATACCACGTTTTTGAAATTCCCTATGGTGTGTTTTATAATGTCGGTCTATTACTCGGCTACCATATTGAGTTCTTATAATTACAAACTCAACCTGCTCGGCCAATTTGTCGTAATCCATGTATTTAGGATTTTGATGGTGGCTTATATCTATTATCATTTTGATTTGCCCCCTTTATCTTGTAACTGTACCAATGCATCTTTCAATTTTCCTGGTATAGGCACATCCAATTTAGCAGCATTTTCTAATATTGACAGCCCTTCCATAGCTACATAGAAGTAAATTACCATAGTTCTAAATAGCCATTCTTGCCCAATTAATCTATCTAATAATACAGCTAGAATTAATATGATTAGTATAGTAAATTTCTTTCTTAGGCCATTAAATCCACGTTTGCTAGACAACTCTTTACCCTTATAGCCACACATTAGTCCCATAATATAGTCTAATGTCATGCATGCAATCAGTATTTGTAGCCCCAACTCCCAACCTCCAAATAACCATGTTAGTAATGTTCCAATTCCTGCTCCTATGAAGCCGACTTTTTCTGGAATGCTATTCATTCCTACACCTCCTAAAAGCATAAAAAATAACACCCTGCTAGGTGTTACGATGCATAATAATTCTTATGCGTATTGGCTTATAATATATTTTTTATCTTCTTTTGTGATTTTCCCTTGTTCAATAAGCATATCTAATTGTTCCTCCGTAACTCTGCCTAATTCATATTGTATTCTTAAAAACTCAATCATCTATACCACCTTCTATATCACTAAAAATTCTCTCTAACTCTAATAGTTCTAACACTTCAACTCTTTCTTCTAGGCTAGGCTTTTTAGTTTTTCTCTTTTCTTCTTCAATCTCTTTCTTGGTCTTCCATTTAATCTTGGCCATTTTCAACATCCTCCTCAAACAATTCTTTTTCATCAAAACTATAAAATCTACATGCTTTTATAAATACAGTATTGCCTTCCTTTTTTACGTCTATTATAGGATTAATAGGTAAATATTCTACTTCTATTTCTTCTGCAATGCCTTCTTCAAAACCAGTAAAGTCAAATTCTTCTTTAATACCGTCTATTTCAACTATTAATTTATCATTATCTATTTTGTAATCTACACTTTTATCAAACCTTATAGGAATAAGCTCTAGTTCAATTATTATTTCCACCTCCCTATTGCAATATATCCTACACGATAAACGTATTCTTGATTATCTGCAACGGGCCTATATATAGATATTACTCCTGTGTTCGTTTGTCTTACTCCATATGTGTCTGGTATTATTGACCTGTCACTCAAACTTAATGGTATTACATGAGGTATTTCTGCAAATGCGTGTGGGAAGGTTAATCTGCCTATAGTATAGTAATATACACTTCCCCATGCTATATTTATTTGGGCTGTTACAGTTGTTTCTCCTCTACAGATCATCATTCCATTTCCGAGTTTAATGTAATCTCCATTACTATTACTGCCTGTTTCTATTATTATATCGGCTAATTGTAGTGAGTTCCAAAATACATCTCCTTGTATATCTAAGGCTCCCCTTTCCCATACCTTCCCTGCTCCTATACCTTCATCTCTTCCTATACTGAATGAAATTTTTGCAGTTCCTATTGTGAGCTGTGCTGTATCTCTATATCCGAATTCATCCCTAACTTCTACCCAAAAATTATATGATTTTGTATCATCTATGTTATGAACTAGAAGCAAGGTGTCTATTGGTTGCGAATAATTGGTATAAGGAACTACATGAATCCAGTCCCCTCCAAAAGGTTGGGCTTGTACATTTAGCCTACCTCTGTTTTTCTCATTCAAATTAGTAAAATTAGCTTTTATATATATTTCTACATCTGTTGTCCCTTCTACTCTATTGACTGCAAAATCTAATATTTCTGGTGTGCTATATTCTTCTACATATATGTTTGTAGTTGTTTCTTTAGTCCTACCCCTCGTATCTGTTACAGATACTGTTATTGGGATATTGCCGTGTCCGGTTAAAATATCAGTAGTTATATCTGCTTTATTGCTGGTATAGGTTTTTCCTTCTACCTTTATAGCCATTGATTTAAAGTTAGCTCCAAATGGGGCCGCTGTTGAGAATTTAACATTTGCTCTAGATATATTTTGGACAAATTTGTTGATTGTTTTATCGTGTCCATTTCCGTATACTGTGCATACAATATTGTCTATGCTGGGATAGGCACTTTTACCCATAATTGCCTCTCCATACTTATAGACTGTCCCTTGAAGCTCCCCATTATATCCCCAAACTGCATCAAGTCTAACTCGAATAGGGATTTTATCAGTATTAGGGAATTTCGGATACAATGTATTTTGTAAATAGGATACACTTACATTTAACCAAGCTCTGGTTTCCCTGTTCCAATTCCAGTCATCATGGTTGTATGCTAAAGTTACTCTATTCCATTTTCCATCATAATAAGCTTCTAAATAAACATGATTTCTTATACTTGGATGCGGTTGTGTAAAATCAACTATTAAATCACTTGTTGAATTTTCATTAAAGGTAAAATTTACGTTGCTTGTAATTTCTGGTAATGCTACTTGCGTTACGGTCAACGTATCTGAATAGCTCCATAATCCACTTTCAGAGTCTTTGGCTGATAGTCTAATAGTATTTGTTGTTCCTGGTTTAATATTGCGAACAATTCCATCGCTAGGTAGTTTATACCATCTATTACCATTCCATTGATATTGTATATCGCTTATGGTCCTATTATCTTTTATTTTGTAATTTACTTTAAATTGAGTACATCGAATATCCGTTACAGTAAAGCTTTCAAATTCAGCATATCTAGGTATGTTATCTAATGTAGCCGTACCGCTGAAATTAAATGAACCTAATGAAGTCCCTGTATCTCCACTAGCACTTATGGTTATGCTTTTCTTTCCATCTGAATTGTGTTTTATGGTTACGGTTCTGCTCCATACGACTTCCCTGGATTTTCCTCTTATATCAAAAGTTCTAACTTGAGTAGCAGAATTTCCGCCAATATTTAATGTCATGCTTCTACCATCATGATTATACGATTGGAAGCTTGTGTTATATCTATAGAACACTAAAATTGCTGTTACCTTAGATTCATTCTTTGCCGTATCTGGGGTAGAGGACCATTCAATTGCTGGTCTTACATGGTTTGTGCTTGCTCCAGTAAAACTGCCATATATTACTCCACTTGCCATTATATATCCTCTCCTTCTGGAATAGGTGCATAGTAGAATGAAGTTACTCCATTGCTATCTGTCTTTATTAGATGTTCTCCTATTTGAAGTGTTTTTACAAATACTCCATGATGTATTTTCATAGTATTGTTAGATATTACGCTTATGGGTTCGGCAAAACTTCCATTGTAAAATGAAATTTTATCCCTTTGTATGAAAATACCTGTTTTTTCATTTTCATTTCCAAAGAATATTCCTTCTTCACTACCTATAAGCTTGTTATTTATAAATTCCCATACTGCCGATTTATTTCCATACGCAATTTCCAGAGCCGCTATTCTGGTTAATAAAGTTTCTAACTCCTCTGTTGCTTCATCTTCTGTTATGCCTATATATCTGCGTATATTATCTAGTGTAGTTTGTAGATTGCTTATTAATCCACTATCTGCTTTGTTTTCTAGTTCTGTATTTATATCCTCTAGAATTGTATTTATATCGTCTATTTTTTTGTTTATTCCTTTCTCTCCGTTAATACTATCTCCTATGCTGTCTATCTCACCTTCTATTTTTTCAAGCCCTTCTTCTACATCCTCTGGTGCGGGTGTCCAGTCAGTTGCTTTGTTGCCTTTTTCGATTTTTACATTTCTAATAATTATCCCTTGCCCTCTTGTTGAACCCGCTAGTCCGGCATATATTAATACACTATCTATAGTTTCGCTTGTTTTTACGAAGGTGTGCTTGATTCTACCGTTTGAAGGAATAGGAATTGCGCTGGTTTTACCGCCTGGATAAGGGTAGACAGTTACTTTATCAAAATCACCATGTGTGATTTCTATATCAGCGCTAATGGTATAGGTTTCGTTTAATTCCATATCACAGTAAAAACGATAGTAATTATAATTATCGGATGATTGTCCAGTATTTCTTGGTTCTAATATAAAAGGTCCTTTACTGTTTCTTAATAAGTTCCTTCCCCCAACCTGAATATTATCTATAGCTTCTTGAGTCTTTTGGTTTGTATAATCCTGTAACCCAGTTTCTAGCTCTGTTAATGCTGTTTCAATCGATTTATTGTTACTCAATCTAATACTTAAGTTATTCCCATCATAATATAGGTTGTAATCTTCAGTATTATTTCCAATTAATAAAGTCCCATTTGTTAGGTCAAAATGGACTTTGCCACCTTTTAAAACACCGGCAACAATATAATCTGCAATGAATCCTCTACCAGTTCCAAATGTGCGCCAGTCGTACTCTCCATTGGGCAGCTTATTGCTGGCTATCATAAAGCCTTCGCCTGTTAACATCATAGCAGCTGTTTTATCAGCATTTTCAAAAATTAAGTTACCTCTATCGTCTGTATACCAGCCACTACGAGATGCTAATAGCCTATTTTTAAGTACATCTATTATGCCGTCTAGGTATTGAGTATCAATGGTTTTATCTTTCCCTATGATGCTGCTTCTGTCCCAAACCCCTTGTTTGTCTCTAAAATTAGATATATGTTTTTCTTGTTCTAGCCACGCATCAGTAATGCTAGGGACAAAATTGCCTAACGTTATCTCTGTGTTCTCTGGCTCTAAAAGGTCTCTAACCATTTTTATTACTCTTGCTTTTAACCGTAGAGGAGGCTTAAATTCCTTATCTACTATGCCAACCCAATCCCCTAGCTCTACGCCTTCATGTTCTATTCCAAAGGCCTTCAAGTCTATAACTTTTGCTTCATAGGTTATGTGTGGCTGAGACAGTTCTTTCAATTTTTCTTTTGTCAACTCTAATAATTCGTGTGGGTCTTCCACATCATCAAATTCCACTTTGCCAAAGACGTGAGCCTTTGTTCCATCTGGATTTAATCTGCCCCAAATTTCTTTGGCTTCAAGGTTTTCAACATATGCCTTGCCATTATTAATATCAGCAAAATCTATTCGCCTGCCATATCCTCCAGTAGGCTGTCCTTCTTCGTCTACTATTTCCTGTCCTTTGCCATAGCCATAAAGAGCAGTTATAACATCGTCTCTATGCACTGTTTTGATTATGGATATGAGGTCCTTGGTATAGGTAAATCTTTTGCCCAGGTCCTGTCCCCTACGAGCAAGTAGGTCAACATATCGACCTGTTATCCTGTTGCCACTAACCTCTATTCGATATCTTAATTCACCCTGCCATATTTCGGCTACCTTTTGCACTGCCTCTTTTGCGCTTATATGGTAAAAATTAGTACTGTTTATACCCAAATCACCAACTATGCCAACTTCCCAACGTGTCGGTTCTAGTGCAACTGACAGAGCTATGTTAGCAGGCACATCGTAGGGTCTTCTATCCTCAATATAATCGCCCCATGTTTCATAAAAGCTGTGTTCAGCAAAAACTCTGCGAATTATCCCTGCTTCTGTTCTTTCTTCCTCTACACCTCTGACTATAAACTCGTGCCAATATCCATATTTATCTTTATATATAAGTCTTTGATTTTTTTCTATTTCGTCAAGAGTTTCAATTTCTAAAATATTTTCCCCGTTTAGCTCCTCAGTATGTTTTGCCGATAATACATCTCTAAGGGTAGCTATATATTGTTCGTTTCGGTTAAATAAAAGTATCTTCATCTATAGCCACCTCTCTCTAAACTCTAGGATGCCATTCCCGTTGGATATCGTAATTTCAAACTCTCCTACAGGGATTTCAAAAAAATCACTTTCTAAATAGAGATTGGGCATTGCAGAATGCCCATTTTTAGTTACATATTCTTTCTCCAGGTCTATCACTACAATGTCTCCAGTATCAAAGTTATCAGCTATATACAAAAACTCTCCTGTGTTCAGGAGAGTAACTTCTAAATGATCCGTTTCTTCTGTTATTTCTATTTTTATTATGCCCTTGGAAGGATAGGTGCCATTGTTATATATCTTCGTATTGTTATTTAAGTTAACCCTAACTAACTTACCATAAGCCACCGGGTCTGGGCATATAAAGTAGAGGACTGTTCTCCCATAATTAAGGATTTCCTCTAAAGCTGTATCTCCTTCTAGCTTGGCCATATAGTACTTGTCTAACTCATTCGGCAGCCGCAATTGTCTGGTGCCTTCAGTATACAAGATTCTAGCTAATTCCCTTATGATGGCATTTAGGCCTTCTTTGCTGGGACCTTTAATCTCAACTTCAACCGATATTTGGATAGGTTTTATTTTTGTGCGTGCAACTATTGCTCCAGGTTTTCCAGGTATCTCTTTCAGGATGTTTTCCATGGTGGGAAGCACACTTTTGCTAATCTTGAGGACCTTAAAAAATTGTTCTAAATCTATGCCATCGTATATCATGTTAGTGCCACCCCCAATCCTCTTCCTCTTCCTCTTCTTGTTCTAAGTCTATCTAATTCCTGTGCTACCTTCTCAATATCACTCTCTTGCCTAATTATAAAGGTGTTGCCAGTAATAACTGTGCTATTGTCCGAATTGTCATTAATTGTTTCTATAACTCTTTCACCAACGCCTTTCCCATTTCCAGCTGCAATTTTAGCTCCAATGCTAGCATATTCAAACTCTACTGTAGCCTTCATTTTAGCTGTCAATCTGCTTAGTTCTTTATCTACATCTCTTTGTAATTCTGGCATGCCTTCTTCTAAGCCAACCCCTATTCCAAGGGTTAAATTCTTTCCTATCTCATCTCTCATCAACTTTGATGGAGACGCAATTCCAAATACTTTCTTAATACCATTCATTATAGACTGTCCAAAGCCTTTTATCTTATCTAATATCCACCCTACCATATTATTAATACCGTTCCATAACCCTTTTACTAGATTAATACCAATATCTTTAGCGCCACTAAATATTCCTTTAATACCGTTTAAAGCTCGTGTACCTAGATTTTTGACGGTAATTACTAATTGTTCTGCTAATAGCTGTATGCCTGTTCTAATATGTTCTACAAGTCCTTGCCCTATTTTAGGAGCTCCACTGAATACATCTTTAATCGCTTGAATAGGATTTTCTGCTAATGACTTAGCTGTTTTTGCTAAAGTTTTGGTCATGCTTTTTATTCCATCGCCAAGTTTAGTTATAACTCCTTTCCCTAAATTCCACCAATTGTATAGAGTAAAGGCGTTCACTATGGCCATAATTATTTGTGGTAAATTAGCCACCAATGTTGGTATAGATTGAATTAAGCCTTTTATTAGCTCAATCATAATCTTTACACCTGTGGCTAGTATCTTAGGTAGATTTGAATAAATTGCATCAGCAAAGCTATTAATTATTCGTGGTACTTCCTCGATTAATTTAGGAAGGTTGTTTATTATCCCTTCTACTAAAGCCATTAGGAGTTGCAATCCAGCTTCAATCAACATTGGAAGGTTTGCTATTATAGTATCTGCTACCAGTATTACTATATCAATAATTTGTGTCATTAAGCTAGGTAGCATTTCAGCTATGCCAGTTATTAATGCAATAAGTAACTCTGCTCCTAATTGCACTAATTGAGGTAACATTTCAAGTATAGATGTTATTAAAGTTTGTGCTATACTTAAAGCTGATTTGACTATGCTAGGCAAATTCTCTTGTATGCCACTTATAAATGACATAATCATGCTTGCTCCAGCTTCAATTAATACTGGTGCCATCTGTGTTGCTTTAGTAGCTATATCTGAAAAAACTGTTCCCAATTCTTCTACTAGTCCAGCTAATCCCCTAGTTTCAAGGGCATTTGCTAGTTGTTCTACCATTTCTATAGCAGTACCAATGCCACCACGTGCTGATTCTTTTAATTCATCACCTACTGAAATAGCCAGGTCATCTATATTATTCTTAAGAATTCTTATTAACGATTCTGTAGTTTTGTATCTTTGCTCTGCCTCATTCTGTAGTGCTATATTTTCTTTCCAAGCTTCTTCGCTTAATTCTAATGAATCAGCTAATACTTCACTTGCACCAGCCAGCCTTAAAAGCGTATCTATTTCTTGTATAGAGTTTATTTTTAAATCTTTAAGTGTACTAGTTACGTCTCCTCCACTTTTGTTGATTTTGTCAAGTCCTTGTACAAAGGCTAGAATTGCTTCGCTGGGCTTTTCCTTCCATGCCTTGCTGAATTCTTCGGCAGACATTCCTGCTATTTCTGCGAATTTCTGTAGGTTTTTACCGCTAGATAACACTTCAGTATTAATTTTTTGTATTACTCTGGATAAGCTAGAACCTCCAGCCTCTGCATTGATACCGACAGAGCTCATTGCTCCAGCTAATGCTAGTATCTGTGCTTCAGTCATTCCTACCTGTGATGCTGTACCCGCAAGTCTTAATCCCATTTCTATGATTTCTGCTTCAGTGGTTGCCAAGTTATTTCCTAGTGCTACGATAGTGGAGCCAAGTCTATCAAATTCACTCTGAGGCATTCTAGTAATGTTTGCTAACCTTGCTAAGGCTGTTGCTGCCTGTTCTGATGTCATATTAGTTGTATCGCCAAGCATCACCATTGTTTTTGTGAATCCTAATATATTTTTTGTTTCAATTCCTAATTGTCCAGCAGCTTCTGCTACTTGTGCTATTTCGCTAGCTGTCTGAGGCATTCTCTTAGACATGTCACGTATGCCTTTTTCAAGCATTTTAAATTCTTCTTCTGTTGCATCTACTGTCTTACGGACTCCTGCAAAGGCTGATTCAAAGTCTATACTAGCTTTTAAAGCATATCCACCTAATGTACTAACTGCTGCGCCTACTGCAACAGCTGCCTTGCCGACTGCTTTAAGTGCTGTGCTGCCTATACTTTTTAGTCTGTTAAGACCCTTTTTAAAACCAGACTCATCAACTTTGGTATCAAAAATTAAAGAGCCATCAGCCATAATATCCTCACCTCTCTTTTAGGCTTGGATAGCGGCTCAATGGCTCACTAACTACCCAATTTTTATTTCAACTTCTTTTTTGCAATTTTTACATTTTATATAAACTGCTTTGCTTAATCCCTTTATTTCATCGTACTTTAATAATTTTTGACCGCAATTAGGACATCTAAACCATATCTTACTCACACTTCATACCACCTCATTTAAAGCATAAAAATAGCACCTATTAAGGTGCTACTTCACTTTCCAGCTATGACCACAATCTTGACATATTGCCATCTTTTGTACTTTGCTTGTTACTTTTTTAGGTTTGAATATTTTAATAATAAGCCATGGTAGCGTGAATATCAACCACATTATAGGTTCTAACCACCAACCAACAAATATCCAATATAAAAGGCCATGCTTTTTACTTTTTACTCTTGTAACAGCCTGCACATTAACGTTATTACTTCCACACTTTGAACAAACCATATTATTCCCTCCCCTTCCCAAATGATTCCTTTAGTATATTGTATAACAATTCTTGCTACATTTCACTAGTTTTTAAAAAAGACTAGCTATAGCATTTGTAAAGTCTCTTTCCTTCTCTTCCTGCGTCCTGTTATCAGGGAGGGCATATATTCTTTTCATTCTTCTATAAAATTTCTTTTCCGAATCAGTCATATTATCGTCTATCTTAATTGCTCTATACCCCATGATTTTTACTATTAGATTGTCTTCTTTAAGGCCCTTGAACAGGGCTCTAAACTTCCACCAATGTAGGTGTTCTATGTCCTGCAAATCTATCCCATATTGGTCTAAGAAAGCAGCATAGATATATTCTGCATCATGTTCAAATGAATATATAGCCTGTTGCTGTGTTGTGCCTTCTATGTCTTCCTGGGGATTTTCTGCATCATATTCTTTTCCGCATCTATAAAACCACAATATCTTTTCTAAAGCCTGTATCGGGTCGTGGGGTATTTCAGGATAATATAGATTCAATGCTATTTCTACCTTTTCCATATCTGCTAATGTATTGTCCTGTATTAACAACTCAAACATTATACCTATTCTAAAGTCTGTATTTATTTTATACTCTATACCGTCTATTTCTACATATTCAGGCAATACATCAATTAAGATGTTCATTTTTACTTTTTATCTGCTCTCCTCATAGCTCTATTTGGTGAGTATTGCTGGAATTTTTGTTGTCTAAACTCATTTACTTCTGAAACAATAAAATTTATTACATCTAGACAGTCAAAGAAGGTTGCTTTTCTATTTGCAAATATCTTTTTGCTTGCATTCTCACCTAAAATCTTGTCTATAGCATCTATACAAAACTGTATTGTTTCCTCTAATGCTTTTGCATAATCCTCTCTTTTTGATAGTTCCTCTGCCTTCTTTTGTGCTTCTACAGAGAATGTCTGCATTTCTTGAATTAGTCTAGGATTTGTTGGGTCTACTTCAAAGATATGTCCAGCAATATCTAACTCAAGTGTATTTGTCCTAAATTCAAACTTTCTAGCCATACGCACTTCCTCCTTATCCTTCTATAAATGTGCAGGTCTTCCAATTATCATCGGAAGTAGCTTCTCCTTCTATCTTTTCGCCTTTAGCCCTGAATGTACCACTATAAGAATACGCATCTATGTTGTCTCCTTCAGCTCCGGGGACAACTACAAAATCTCTTTTAACAGCTTTGAAACTTCCAGTAGTGCTTCCTTGTCTTGTCAAGTCTACTACAACTATAGATACTATTGCATCATCACCGATTTTTTCACCATCTATGATGTCAACCAATTTCTCATGAACTGCATCTCCTTGCATCTGGTCAAATGTAAATTCCATAGAGGTTGAAATTGCAACAACATCTGTTGTTTCATGATTCTCATCTACATATTGCCTTGTATATTCCTTTGGATTTCTATTGGTAGTAAGGGCTGTGAATCCTTTCATTCTATGAAAAGTTCCATTTTCAACTTCCATAAAAGCAACCTTTTTGCTTCTTGGTGTAAACATAAAAACATTCCTCCTTCTTAATCTTCATAGTAAATTAATCTACATTGTATTTGGTAACGTGCATTATCCTCATTTGCACTAAATAGGTATCCGGAAGTTAATACCTCCATTGAAATTGCTTGTTTATTACCTTCTAACTCTGGTAAGTTTCCTTGTTTAGATTGCTCTTCTACCCATTCAGCAAATCTTTCAAAGAATCCACTATTCTCTAAATTCTGCAATACATCTGACCCATAATATTCCCTGCTACCAAAAACAAACGTATATTGCTTGATTGTTCCTCCGTCTGCATAACGTTTTAGTACAGGAGTTGTGGGTTGACTGTCAATTGTGTACTCAACAGGTTCTACTCCTAGATAATCCACGTTAAGTCTAGCTAGTTCATCTAGTAGAGGGCATTTCAAAATGTATTCTCTTACCTTCTCTATTATCATCATTTTTCACCTCTAGCCCCTGCTATCTTAGCAGCTCCTCTCAAAATTTGGTCTTTATGGTTTGCCTTCATACGTTCAAACCAATATGCCCCACGCATAGGTGCGCCTTGGAATCTGTATTGTGGATTGTAGTACATACGTCTGGCATAAGGGGTTTTATATATTACCTCTCCATTGCCTATTTTAGTGTGTCTAATACCACTCTGTTTCAATTGCCCAGTATCCATGGGAACATACGGATCACATAATCTTAAGACTTCACTATCTATAAATTGTTGTACCTTACCTTGTACCTCTAATCCTCTTTTAGCTATAGACTTCTTAATGTCATGGATTATAAATTTAGTTTTTATGTCCATTATTTCGCACCTACTTCCCAATGTCGCATATGAAGGCTGCCAAAATCTTTAGTATCAACACTTGTAATGGTAAAAGCTTCATACTCTTTATCTAAGTCTGATACTTTACCTGTTATCTCAAAGTCAACTGCTCCTTTTACAACTCTGTCTCCTTCTTGCAGAGTGAAATAACCTGCTTTATCTTCTAGCTTTTCAAACTCCTTAGGTGACACATATTTCTTATCTGTTGCTACTCTAAATGGTATAACTATAGTTACTTCATCTGCATCTTCTAGCCCACTCTGTAGTCTATTAACAGCCTTTCTTTCATCCCAAAATACTCCATACAACACAGTCCTGTGATATTTATCCAATCTAGTTTCTTTGTCGAAGTATCTGTTGTAAATCGTTATATCTGCATTGGTTCTCATCATCTGACACCTCTATACATCAATCCTGTATGTCCTAGCCATTTTCTTACTATATCCCTTTGTTTTCTCTTTACTAAGTTAGTTCCTTCATTAGCTACTGCATACGTTATTGAATAGGTTCCTACTTTTTCGCTCTCTATTTCATTGCCACCTTTATCCTTTAATTCTTTTAGGTAGTCAACAAGCTCACATACTGCATACTTCACATTGTCATCAGGTCCTATAATCCTGTTAAAAGTATAATAGTCAACTGTACTTGCAGCTAATACCTCTAAATGCTTAAATTCTTGTTCTGATACTTTCCCTCCATAGGTATTTTTATAAAACTCATAGTCTACATACATCTAATCACCCCTTAGGGCATTTATTAGTTCTTCCTTCTTCATTTTAGAATATCCTTCAATATTTTTTTCTTTTGCCATTTCCCTTAATTCTTCTACTTTTAAACTTTCTAGATCTGTTTCAATAGTTTCTTCTCGTTCATCTTCAGGTACCTTTTCTTCATCTACTTTATATCCCTTGTTTTTGAACCACTGTATTAACCATCTATCTTCTGTTATTCCTTGACCATTAACAAAAGATACACCGGCTATTAAGCCAGTGTACCCTTTGCTAGGTGTATATATCTTTGCCATAATTACACCACCTTAATATTCCTCAACACTCCTGCAGCTCTTGTTGCCTTTAATACTACTGCTGCAATCATTTCTACTTCTCCCTTTTTAACTGCTCCTGGCTGAGTAAAATCTGGTAGGTAAGTTCTTATTATTCTATTTCCTGTTACAGTTGCTCCATGAAATCCATCAAGCCCTAATCTTACTGCATATAAATCTGTTAATCCAGAAACAGTATTCTCTCCAATAGTTCTTTCTCCTATTGTTACAGTTGGAATAGATTTATTATTTTCATCAACATAGTATCCTAAATCTATAAGTGGTATTCCATCAAAAGTATCTACTTTTCTGCCGAATGCATCCTCAGATGGAGTTAAATATCCTGTTCTTCTTGCTACTGCTCTAATCTTTGTCATTAGTTTGGAGTTGCCTAGTAAAAACGTTGGTTTGCCATCTAACTCAGATAAGAAGTCGTCTAGCATGTCCATAAATGCTTTGTAGTTTGTATCTAATGCGTTAGTATCAGATAAGTCTATATAACTATCTGTATTTAATTCTGTAGAAGAACCTACTAATGCCTTATCTAATCCATCAAATGCTTTGCTGTCTACTGCAGAGTCCCCATTAATTACTGTATAGTGGAATAGGTTGCTTGCAGCTTTAATTTTCTCTTGTAATTGGAATTGAACTTCATCTACTGCTCCAGAAGTTTCAGCTATAACTCTATCAATTTCAAAGGACCCACCGAATATTTTCAATCTTGCAATGTGTTCTTCTCTGTCTGCTTCTTGTGGAATGTATTCTTCATTTATATTTCTGAATTGTGCTCTAGCTGGTGTCTTTAGCCTAACATAACCGTATGCAAGAGTACTTCCTCCTGTTCCAGGTGAAACCGCATCATCAAAAATCATTCTGTCTAACAATAAAGAATTTCTCCTAAACTCGTCAATTACCTGTTGATCTACCTTATCAGCCATACCAACTTTGGCTT
>JAAROH010008061.1_pt1 | contig 16478 bp, 17 predicted proteins | sample 7248631 | NCBI WGS metagenome assembly JAAROH01 (sample SAMN09772309, study PRJNA484901) | compost metagenome | isolation source: Vermicomposting unit | place: India
GCTCTTGCGGCTCTGCTCTCGCCTAAAGGCTCGGCAATCGCCGAGTTTTCTTTATTCTTTTGTCCCTTACTAATACTGTTTGATGAGATATCGAGGCTAGATTTTTACTAGAATAATCCTTCTGTTTTTAATATAATTTTAAAAAAGATGAGTCGAATAATCCATTTGCTCTTGCGCTATTGGCCGGCCAGTACCACGCCAAAACAAGAACAACCCCCGAGGAACGGTACACATATAAATGAAAACTCACAGAAATAACATCTATCTCGTTTCAAAAAATGATAAGATAAAAGGAAAATGCTTGATTTGGAGATTTTGCCGATGAGAAGCTCGTATTTAGAAATTCGCAAGGACCATAATGAATTTCCAATGGATTGCTTTTTAAATAGTGGGGATATGACATTGCTCCCCCACTGGCATAAAGAAATAGAAATCATTTATGTGAAAAACGGAACACTGAACGTTGGGATCAATGATACTATTTTCACCATGCAGGAGGGGGAAGTAAGAATTATTAATGGTGGGGAGGTCCACTACTATCTTTCCTCCCCCGATAGCGAAAGAATCGTGCTTATGTTTGACATCTCATTTTTTAAAGACATGAGATTAATCAACAACGAAGAGCTTTCCATGCTTGATATCTTTAACGGCATTGAAAAGTCCAGTCTTTCATGGCCGGGAAAAATTAAACAAAAAATCGAGGAGCTAATTCAAGAAATCTATTTAGAAATGGTGAATAAAGACAGGGGATATTTATTTGCCATCAAAGCAAAAATGTATGAAATGATTGTTACTTTGTATCGCAATGTTTATCAAGATATTTCACCGAATGAATTGAAATCGGAGCTGGTTTCCAACCCAAAATCATTTGTTGAGTCTTTAAGTAAAATTTTTGCATATATTGAAGAATATTATCAACAGAAAATTACATTGGATGACATCGCTCGCCATATGGGCTTTAACGCTCAATATTTTTCCCGTTATTTTAAAAGATTAACAGGACAAACCTTTGTGACATTTTTAAATGATTACCGTTTAAATAAAGCAAAGTGGCTGTTGTTAAATGAGGATCTGCCAATTATTGAAGTGGCTGAACAAGCCGGTTTTAGCAGTGTCAAAACATTTCATCATTTATTTAAAACCAAATTTGGAACTTCACCTTTAAAATATAAAAAGTCAAAATACGGGAATAACATATAAATTTTCCAGGAAGAAAAAGACCTAACAGTTTTGTATGCTAAATGTACAGAAACTAGGTCTTTTTTGATTGGAGAGAATGAGATGATTAGGGTTACTGTTTGGAATGAATATCGTCATGAGCGGCACAACTCGGAGGTAAAAGCAGTTTATCCAGAAGGAATTCACGGCCAAATTGCATCATTTTTACATGTGGCCGGGTTTGGTGTGAAAACGGCTACATTGGATGAACCGGAGCATGGCTTAACAAGTGAGGTATTAGATCATACCGATGTTTTGATTTGGTGGGGACATATGGCACATCATGAGGTAGATGATCAAATCGTGGAGAAAGTGAAACAGCGGGTATTAAACGGTATGGGCTTAATTGTACTTCACTCCGGTCACTTTTCAAAAATCTTTCAATCGCTAATGGGAACAAGCTGTAATTTAAAATGGCGGGAAGCGGGGGAGAAAGAACGATTATGGGTAATTAGTCCAGGTCATCCAATCGCTGAAGGAATCCCCGAATATATCGAAATTGACCACGAAGAAATGTATGGGGAGCACTTTGATATTCCGGAACCGGATGAGGTCATTTTTACAAGCTGGTTTGCAGGCGGGGAGGTGTTTCGGAGTGGTTGTACATTTAAGCGGGGAAATGGAAAAATCTTTTATTTCCGTCCGGGACATGAAACTTATCCGACCTATTATCATAAACAAGTTCAACAGGTTATTATCAATGCCGTGAAGTGGGCAAAGCCGGTTAAACGCAGTTACCCGGTCTACGGAAATGCAAAACCGCTTGAAAAAATTTTATCCGAGGAGTGATGTTTATGAAGGAAATCCCTGTGTCCGTCCAATTATATACATTAAGAGAACAGTGTGAGAAAGATTTTGAAGGAACATTAAAAAGAGTAGCGGAATTGGGATATGACGGGGTTGAGTTTGCCGGACTTTATGGCAGATCAGCAAAAGAGATACGCAACTTATTAGATCGGCTGGGGTTAAAGGCTTCATCAAGTCATGTTCCGCTTCAGGAGTTGAAAAATGATTTAACTAAGGTAATAGAGGAGCAAAAAACATTAGGAAGCACTTATATTATCTGCCCGTTCCTAATGCCGGATGAACGGAATGAACCAGCCTATCAGGGTTTGATTTCATTTTTAAAGGATACCGGTGAACGAGTCAGAGAGGAAGGTCTTGTCCTCGGTTATCATAACCATGATTTTGAATTGGAACGGCTGAATAATGGGAAAACCGTATTAGAAACGATATTAGATGGAGCACAGTCAGTTATTGCCGAGTTCGATATCTACTGGTTGAAGAAGGCGGGGGAAAATCCGGTTGAATGGATTGAAAAATATATGAACCGGGTACCTATTGTTCATTTAAAAGATATGACAACCGATCAGTTAAAAAGCTTTGCCGAATTGGGGACAGGCGGCGTTGATCTTGAGACCGTTTTATCGCTGGGCGAAAAAGCCGGCATAAACTGGTGGGTTGTGGAGCAGGATATTTGTCAGCGTGATCCTTTCGAAAGTATTGAAATGAGCTTGAACTATTTAAAAACGAAATTGACTTATCTAAACAAATAGAAAACTAGATATATGATGTTTTCCATCTTGTAGAGATGAAAAACGAAATCGCCTTATTTAAACATTGACGTAAAGAAATCTTTTTCTTTTAAAGGAAAATTTTGTAATTTGAAGCAAGTTCATACGTCCCTATATAAATGGGATGAATCATGAAAAAAGCAAACGGGAGGAATTGGCATATGAGTAAATTAAAAATCGGTGTCATTGGCTGCGGAAGTATTGCAAAATATCGGCATTTACCGGAATACGCTGCGAATGCCAATGTAGAAATTGTAGCGGTTTGCGACATTGTTCCGGAAAGAGCCGAAACAATGGCTGCCCAATATCGTGCAAAAGCTTTTACAGATTACCAAGAGGTGCTGAAGCTAAAAGAGGTGGACGCTGTCAGTGTATGCCTGCCTAACTATTTGCATGCACCGGTATCCATTGCTGCATTGAATTCCGGCAAACATGTGTTATGTGAAAAACCGATGGCCACATCAAGGGAAGAAGCAGAGGCGATGATCCAAGCGGCAAAAGCAAACGGAAAGAAATTAATGATTGCTCATAATCAACGCTTTGTGGCATCTCATCAAAAAGCAAAGGAAATTATTGAGAGCGGCAAGTTGGGCAAAATATACAGTTTTAAAACTACTTTTGGTCATAGTGGTCCGGAAGGCTGGAGTGCAGACGGTAAAGACAGTTGGTTTTTTAATAAAGAAAAAGCCTTTATCGGGGCAATGGGCGACCTTGGTGTACATAAAGCCGATTTAATGCGGTATTTGCTTGGTGAATTTAAAGAAGTTGGAAGCTTCATTGAAACAAATGCAAAATCTTATTCTGAAGTAGATGATAATGCAGTATGTGTGTTACGTACAGAAAGCGGCATCATCGGTACATTGACGGCTAGCTGGGCATATACAGCAGGAAGTGATGATAACTCGACGGTCATCTATGGAGAAAATGGGATTTTGAAACTGGAAGCTGATCCGGAGTATTCGTTAATCGAACAATATCGTACCGGCGAGGTTGTCAAACATCAATTAAGCAGAATCCAAACCAATGAAGAAGGCGGCCAGACGACATCCCATGTTATTAATCATTTTGTTGAATGTATTTTAGAAGACAAAGAGCCACTTATTACCGGTGAAGAAGGGAAAAAATCGTTGGAAATTATCTTAGCAGCCATCGAATCACAAAAAACAAAGCGGATTGTCATATTGTAATTTTTCAATAAACATAATGGACCCAACGACTCCCATAGTGATGTTGATTTTTGAACGGGTCCCACTGTTTGTCTGAAAATTAATTTTAGGAGGTTTTTCAATGAAATTAGGTGTATTTACCGTATTATTTTCCAATAAATCCTTTGAAGAAATGCTGGATCATGTGAAGGCTTCCGGTCTGGATGCAGTTGAAATCGGAACAGGAGGCTATCCGGGAAATGCCCATTGTCCATTAGATGAGCTTTTAGAAGATGAAAATAAACGAAAAGATTATTTGAATGCGGTTACTGCCAGAGGTTTAACCATCAGTGCCTTTAGTTGTCATGGCAATCCGCTTTCGCCTGATAAAGCATTTGCCAAACAATCGGATGAAACGCTGCGCAAAACGATTAAACTCGCATCATTGTTAGGTGTGCCAGTCGTAAACGGTTTTTCAGGAACGCCGGGAGACAGCGAGGATGCTAAACAGCCAAATTGGCCGGTTGTTGCCTGGCCAACGGAATATGCCGATATTTTAACATGGCAATGGGAAAATAAATTAGTTCCGTATTGGAAAGAAATTGGCGAATTTGCCCAACAACATCATGTCAAAATTGGCCTTGAATTGCATGGCGGTTTCCTCGTCCATACACCATATACCATGTTGAAATTGCGTGAATTAACTTGTGATGCGATCGGTGCCAATTTAGACCCGTCCCATATGTGGTGGCAAGGTATCGATCCGGTTGCCGCTATTAAAATTTTAGGAAAAGCAGGAGCCATTCACCATTTTCATGCAAAGGATACGTATATTGACCAGGATAATGTCAACATGTATGGCCTAACAGATATGCAACCATACGGAAATGTACAAACCCGTGCCTGGACATTTAGAAGTGTCGGTTGTGGTCATAGTATGCAAGAATGGTCGGATATGATGAGTGCCTTACGTACCTATGGGTATGACTATGTTGTAAGTATTGAGCATGAAGACCCATTAATGTCCATTGATGAAGGCTTCAATCGTGCCGTTAAAAACTTAAAAGATGTGATCATTCGTGAAACACCTGCTGATATGTGGTGGGCATAAGAGGAGGCTTCTATGACAACGAGAACATACAATTTAGCAGTCGTTGGCTATGGCGGCATGGGCAGCTACCATGTCGACCATTTGCTTAAAAGTAATCCGCAAATTCATGTGAAAGGCATTTTTGATATTAAGCAAGAAAGAAATGATGTGGCACTATCAAAGGGGCTGCAGGTGTACGAGTGTCTGGATGCCTTGCTTTCGGATAAGTCGATTCATATTGTATTAATTGCAACACCAAATGACGTCCATAAAGAAATTGCAATAAAAGCTTTAAAAGCTCACAAACATGTAGTTTGCGAAAAACCTGTAACGATCTATGCCCGTGATTTAGAGGAAATTATGACGGTAGCTGAGGAAACCGGACAAGTGTTTATGGTTCACCAAAACCGACGCTGGGATGAGGATTTTTTAACCGTGAAAAAAATATATAATGAAAAAATGACGGGTGAAATTTTTCATATTGAATCCCGTGTCCATGGTGCCAATGGAATTCCGGGTGATTGGCGCCATTTAAAGAAAAACGGCGGCGGCATGGTGTTGGATTGGGGCGTTCACCTGCTTGATCAGTTGTTGTTTATGATTCATAGCCCGGTTACGAGTGTATATGCAAATTTAAGTTATGTACTGGGCGATGAGGTGGATGATGGCTTCCAAACCTATTTGACTTTTGCCAATGGAATAACCGCACTTGTAGAAGTAGGAACAACGAACTTTATCTCGCTGCCGAGATGGTATTTAAAAGGAACAGAAGGAACCGCCATTATCGAGGATTGGGGTCTTAACGGAAAAATTGTTAAACAAAATAAAGATATCATAGTTTCTGCACCGAAGCCGATTAAAGCAGGGCAGGGCTTAACGAAGACGATGGCCCCTCCATCAGAGGAAGCAACTACAATGGTAAATCTTCCGGCAGCTTCCGTATTATCTCAAGATTTTTATGACAATCTTGTATCAGTTATTGAAGGTCGTACCGAAGCCATTGTTAAAAATCACGAAGTACTGCGTGTATTAAAGCTGATGGAAATTATTTTTGAATCTGCAGAAAAAAATGAAGTGGTTAAAACCAGTTTGTAGATTCAATTTTGTATTCGGAATGAATTCAACCCCTCTTCATTTGTCCCCGAGAGTCAATCTCGGGGATATTTGTTCTTCTATTGTTGCTTCTTTTGTTCTAGAGCGTTTCGAGACCGTTCTTCCTTTTATCGCTGCTCAATTTGTCCGTAAGTTTCGGCTGGTTGCCCTCGTAATATGTCCATAAGAACGATTTTATTGGACAGTTTCAGGAGGTTGGCTTTGAATTTTGTCCAAAAGAGTGGTTTTAATGGACAGTTTTAGTAAATTTCCCTCACATTTTGTCTATAAGAACCATTATATTGGATAAAGCCAATCTCGCGGACCAGGGGAGACCTATCTCGCGGGCTGGCAGTGACTACCAAGGAGAAATCGGCTCAACCCAAGCAACCGCGTAACCACAAGCTAACCCTGCCAATTATGAGAAAAAACGCTTTCTTGACAATTTGTAAAGATAAAATTATATTAAAATATAACTTTAGCACTTAAACGCTTTTATGTGATAAAGTAAATATTGTAGCATTATAATTTGAATTACGACTCAGGAGGAACAGCATGAATATAAAAAAAAACTATTATACTCCATCTGTAGTAGAAGCTGTGCTGCTTTCGGCAATAAGTATTTTCTTACTAAGTTTTGGCATCATTAAATTCGAGGCTGCACCACATATCCCCATTTTAGTGGTTATTATCTTTTTATTATTTTATGGCTTATTGAGGAAAATCCCATTTAAAGTAATGGAAGAAGGATTAATTAATGGAGCAATGGCAGGTATTGGGGCGGTCATATTGCTCCTGTTTATCGGTTTATTGATCGGAAGTTGGATGATTAGTGGAACCATTCCAACTTTAGTGTCTACAGGTTTTTCACTGGCCACGAGCCACTATTTTTATGCCATTGTGTTTGTAATAACGGCACTTGTCGGCGTGAGTATTGGCAGTTCACTGACGACAGTCGCGACTATCGGTGTTGCTTTTATTAGTATTGCCCAAACGATCGACCTTTCTATGGCGATCACAGCCGGAGCCATTGTTTCCGGTGCTTTTTTCGGGGATAAAATGTCACCGTTATCCGATACAACCAATTTGGCATCGACAATTGTAAAAGTTGATCTGTTTGAACATATTCGTAATATGGGATGGACAACTGTACCGGCATTTTTATTGTCATTGCTCTTTTTTATTTTTGTTTCCCCACCCGTAGAGGAAGCGGATCTATCAAATATTAATCATTTTCAAGATTCATTGTACTCAACAGGGCTAATTCATTGGTATAGCTGGCTGCCTCTAGTTTTATTAATTGTCCTTTCGATAAAAAATGTCCCTGCGATTCTTTCTTTGGCAGCAAGTTCACTTTTGGCCGTTGTTCTTTCTTTTATTAATCAAATGTTGCCAATTGGAGACTTACTTAATGTTTTGTTTAACGGCTATGTGTCAGAAACCGGAAATACAGCACTAGATGAACTGCTGACAAGGGGTGGCGTCAGCAGCATGTTTTTTACGGTAAGCCTGGTTTTGCTTGCTTTAGCAATGGGTGGTCTGCTCTTTACGCTTGGTATTGTCCCGCGACTTATAGAATCCATTGCAGGCCTTTTAAATAATGTCGGAAGTGTGATCACTGCATCAGCAATGACTGCAATTGGCCTAAATGTCATGATTGGTGAGCAATATTTGGCGATTTTACTTACCGGCGAATCGTTCCAGTCCCAATTTGCTAAGGTCGGTTTGGCAAACAAAAACTTGTCCCGTGTATTAGAAGATGCCGGTACAGTTGTCAATCCGCTTGTGCCATGGAGTGTTTGCGGTGTTTTTATTACGAGTATGCTTGAAGTGCCGGTTTTGAGCTATATTCCTTTTGCAATTTTTTGTTGGTTATGTCCAATATTATCTATACTATTTGGTATTTCCGGGAAAACATTGACGTATTTAAAATAAGTATGAAGAATGCATGATTGCTAGGGAGGAAAGGATGTTAGTCACACAAGTGTTGTCATAAGGTTGGGGTGCTTTTAGCTTGTGTTCTATGTTAAGAATTATAAATTTTCAGCAGAGATGCGAATTCGAAGTAGTGAGAAAAAGTATAAGCTCACAAGAAAGGCTATGAGGAACCGAAAGTATAGGCTCCGTGGTTGAAAAAGCAATGTCTTTTTTCAACGAATGCATTGTACCCGAAAAATTTTTGTATTTTTTCGGTGAACTTACGCATCACATGTGGCCTAAAGGCATAGACGCCCTAGTTTTCTTATTTGAAAAGAAGTGAAAGATAATTCCAAATTAATTCGTTTGTAGTATGTCTTTTGCAGTTCAGTTTGACCGTTTCCGCCATCAATTAAAATCCTCTTTTCTTTTTGGGGATATTTTCCAATATGTAGAAGAGTATAAATATATTTGAAAATCATATTGTCTTATAACAAATGATAAATTATAATAATCTATTATATCGCCAAGTTTCTAATTTTTTGAAAAAGTATTGTTTATAAAAACAAGGGGGTAGTGCAATGGCTGATTTTATTAATACGTTATATAGCTGGCTCTGGAGTACACCAATGATTGTGTTCTGTATTGCAGCTGGGGTTATTTTTACATTAATGACGAAATTTGCCCAAGTACGATTAATTGGGGACATGATCAAACAAATGTTTAGAGGAAAAAGTTCAAAATCCGGAATTTCCTCATTTCAGGCATTATCTTTAGCTTTATCCGGTCGTGTCGGTACGGGGAATATTGCAGGGGTAGCAACGGCAATTGCTTATGGTGGTCCCGGTGCTGTTTTTTGGATGTGGTTAATCGCTTTTTTCGGAGCTGCGACTGCATATGTAGAATCTACGCTCGGCCAAATTTATAAAGAAAAAGTCGATGGTGAGTATCGCGGCGGTCCTGCTTATTATATTGAAAAAGGTTTGAATCGTCGTTGGGCAGGAATGATTTTTGGGGTTGCCGGTTTGCTAGCAATGGCTGTTCTTATGCCGGGGGTTCAATCAAATGCCATCTCTGCCGGGTTTGATAATGCATTTTCGATTAGTCCGTGGATTACGGGGATCTTTTTAGCAGTTTTATTAGGTGTTATCATTATTGGGGGAGTTAAACGGATTGCCAATGTTGCCCAATTGGTTGTTCCATTTATGGCTCTTGGTTATATTCTTGTTGCGCTCGTAATCATTTTTATGAATATTGAAGCTGTTCCGGGCGTTTTTAAATTGATTTTTACTAGTGCATTTGGTGCTGATCAATTGTTTGGCGGTATTTTAGGAAGTGCCATCGCGTGGGGAGTAAAGCGCGGAATTTATTCGAATGAGGCAGGACAAGGAACCGGACCGCATGCTGCCAGTGCCGCTGAAGTATCTCATCCTGCAAAACAGGGATTGGTTCAAGCGTTTTCGATTTATATTGACACATTGCTCGTATGTTCCGCAACTGCATTTATGATTTTATTTACTGGTTCCTATAATGTATATGAATCTGACCAGTCAACGCTTATTGTCAATAATATCGGTGATAGTGTAGAAGTAGGGACAGCTTATACACAAATGGCCGTTGACAGTCAATTACCTGGTTTCGGCTCACCGTTTGTTGCAATAGCTCTGTTCTTTTTTGCCTTTACAACTATTATGGCTTATTACTATATTGCTGAATCGAATGTCGTTTACTTATTTAAAGGCCGTAATTTAAAAATTCCAATGATGATTTTAAAAATAGCTATGATTGCGGCAACTTTCTATGGTACGGTCAGGACTTCAACACTGGCTTGGACATTGGGTGACATTGGTCTCGGCTTCATGGTTTGGACTAACTTAATCGGCTTAGTATTCCTTTACAAACCGGCCATTCAGGCATTAAAAGATTATGAAGAACAGAAAAAGCAAGGTCTTGACCCGGAATATAATTCAACAAAACTTGGTGTGAAGAATGCTGATTTTTGGGAAGACGGGTATAAGAAAGAAGAAGAAGCTGTTTAACCAAGATTTCCTTTCAAGTAGCCACAAAACCTGGCTACTTTTTTACACCAGAAAGTATAAATTTCCGAGAAAGATTGTACGTTGTTGGAAATTTTAGTATAAGTATAAGTATAAGTGCAAAATGCTACAACTAGAGAGGCTTCGGTAGCATTACCTCGCAAGCAAAAATGTTTTTTCGCTGACTACGGCTCTGCCTTTGCCTAAAGGCTTGGCAGTCGCCGTTTTTACTAACGGATCATGTGTTAAGTTTTTTTATGACAAAACGTAAAGTGGGGCCGGCATTGCAACAGGAGGGTGCGATTTAAGCCGGCCAAGATGTACGACGCTAAGCGGGCGCCTTGCACTTTCTTAATCGCGTTAAAATTTATCGCAGGAAGGGTGAGATGTAATAGGGGCAAAAGAAAGGGAACCCTTCAGATGAAGAAGAGTTCCTAAAAAATCTATTTATGATTGTTTAGCAATAGATAATTTTTGAAAAACGAAAATTTGGCTCCCAAGTCAATTTATTTTCTTTTTTCCCGAGCTTTTACCCGACTGTCGGCTGCATTGGATCGCGCAATCGCTTCTCGGTCTTGCAAGTCTGCCAATTCCTGTGCATACTCGATATCAAGACCCTCTGACTTCATATTTTTCGGAACTTGAGGTAAGTTTGCTTTATTTTTGTCGCGAGTTCTTTGTCCACGAGCTCGTCCCATGTTGAGACCCCTTTCGTCAGGAGTTTTGAAGATAAATGATCTTCATCTTTTAGATTAGCCAAGTAACTCGCGAATATGACAGGTAAGTGTTAGCAAGTCTGTTATTATTCCCGGGCAGCTCTGTCAGCTCGTTTAAAATCGCGACCATAAATAATTTCCTGTGCTTTTTTCAACTGTTTCTTTTCTTCTCCACGGTTTTTCTTTAGATTAGCCATTGCTTTTACACCTCCGTGTTTTCGTGTACACACTATATTTTTAGTTTTTCCATTCCCCGGCAAAGCATACGTAGACGAGCGAAATTGCATACAAATTTTCTATTTTATGATACATTTGTGCTAAAGAAACATGAATGGAGGTGTTCATCCTGCCAATCATAAAAAAGATTACCGTTCAGAAAAGAAATACGGATCGCTATAATGTGTTTTTTGACGATGGAAAAGATGGTCAATACGCCTTTAGTGTCAGTGAGGATATTTTAATAAAATATGATTTACGAAAAGGGAAAGAATTGGATGAACAACAACTTGCGGAAATTTTTTATAATGAGGAAATACAAAAGGCGTACATTCAAGCTGTTCATTACTTATCATTCCGCATGAGATCGATAAAAGAAGTTAAAGAACATTTACAGGAAAAAGGTTATGAGGAAAATGTAATTCAAGAAGTGATTGGGCGCCTTTTGAATCAAAAATATTTAGATGATCGGGAATTTGCACTTGCTTTTGTAAAAACACAAATCAATACCTCGGATAAAGGTCCGAATGTTATTAAAGAAGGTCTGCGGAAAAAAGGAATCCATCCGAGTATCATTGATGAATCATTGGCGCTTTTTACGAATGAAGAAAAACTGGAAAAAGCAGTTAAGCTTTGTGAAAAACAAATATTGAAAAATAAAACAGTTTCCACTAAGCAGTTGAGCAGTCATTTGCGTATTTTTTTAGTCCGGAAAGGGTTTGAACAGGTAACGATTCAGAAAGCCGTTTCACTTGCATTGGAAAATGTTCCCGATCACCGTGATGAAGAAACGATTCAAATTCAAGGTGAGAAAGCGTTGAAAAAATATCGACTAGTACCACCTGAAAAAAGGATTATGAAAGTTAAGCAATTTCTTTATCGTAAAGGATTCCAACTTGCTGATATTGAAAAATTTATTGATGGAATCGACGTTAACAATCATGATTAAAGAGTGTATTAGCACGTTTACAGCAAAAAAGACAACAAATGATGTGGAAGGTGTTATCAATGACTGAAAAAAGATATAGTGAAATGTCGGAAATTGAATTGAAACAAGAAATTGCACATTTAAGGGAGCAGGCAAGGAAAGCAGAGCAGCTCGGTATTATAAATGAATTTGCCGTGCTTGAAAGGAAAGCTTTGATGGCTGAGTGTTATTTACTGAACCCGGAAGATTTTAAAAAGGGTGAAATCTATCGACTGCGTAATGAACCGGATACATACTTCCGAATAAAATATTTGAAAGGTTTTTTTGCTTGGGGAAATCGTCTGAATGATAAAGGAAAAGAAGAAGGAATTCCGATTTCGCTTTTGGAAAAAGTAAAATAATGTTCACTAAACTTAGTGGACGGGCCGATTTATATGGAAGCAGCATGGTGGAGTAAAAGATGAGCATGAAGATTAACTGGAGGGAGCCCACTTAATGGACTCCCGTTTCCGTTTTCAAGAGCTATGAATCGTCTCTTTCTCTTTGATTTGAGGCGTGCATCCGTTCCTGTGGTCTTGTATTGATTGTCCCGTCTGCCCTTAATGAGGCAAATCTTGCTTGTGCACGGGGCATGCCTTCCAATTTTTGGTCCTTTTGATTGGGGAACCCTCTTTCCTTGTTACGTACCATTGTTATTCCTCCTATAAGGATGTTATTTACCGTACTTGTTGCCGGAAACAATAAATTTACATATAATGGTATAGAGTTTTTGACAAATCACGTTAAACTAAACAGAAAAAAATAGTGCGCAAAATAATACGCACTATTAGTATGGCTAAAAAAAGATTTCGTTTACGACAATTTTTCAGGGAATTACTGGGGAAGGATTTCCAGCTTTTTGCGAATTTTATCTTTGCTATAAATCCAACCGGTATATGAAGTTAGAATGTTCATATTATGGTCCATCTTAACAACAGCAAAAAACGGGTAATGATCTTTACTGCGATAGCGTAAATCGATAAAGCGAACTTCAATATAACGGATTCCTTCTTCTATTTCCCAGCGATAAACCGGTGAAAAAGAAAGGAAGGCGGCGACATTAGTATCTTTAATAGCCGTATTCATAACCGGTGTATCCGGTAAAGGAATACGCTCAAATTCATCAACGATTGTAAAACTGCTTTGATAGGCGTAGGCAACATAAAATTTGTTTTTGGTAATAACGGCAATACGCCATTGAAAAAATTTCATCGTTGGACTTAAGATGACTTGTTCTGTATCGGGAATTCGTTTTTTAATTACAGTTACTAATGTTTTCCTAATAGAGAACCGGTACAAATAATAGCCAACCAAGACAATGTACATAGTAGAAAAGACTACCCGCGGATCACTTCCGAATAGCCAGAATACGATACCGAGCGCATGAATGCCGAAAATAAACGGATCGAACGTGTTAATCCAACCGAGTGCAACCCATTTGGAGGAAAACGGACGTAAAGCTTGGGTCCCATAGGCGTTGAAAATATCAACAAATACATGCAAGAAAACAGCAAGAAAAGTCCATAACCAAACATGCAGCAGATTAACTTCAGGATAAAATAAATACAATAGTAAGGCTATGATAATCGGCCACAAAACAACTGCGGGAATTGAATGAGTAATACCGCGATGATTTCGGATATATACCGCATTATTACGTAATTTTAATACTGTATCAATATCCGGAATTTGTGAACCGACAATCGTTGCGATTAAAACGGATTGATAAGTCTCAGGATGATTGAATACAACCGGATCAATGGTGGCCAATCCACCAAGGGCAATACCCATGACAAAATGTGTACCAGTATCCACAAAAATACCTCCAGTATGATAACTCTTTAGATGACAAGCATATGATTAATATATGTACCATATCAAATAAATTTTGTGCGAATAATAAACTCTGCTTAATTTTATTAAAAATGATATGATTATTTTTAGCATAATTCAAAGAAAGCATTATATACAAATTTTATTTTAATCAATTCTTAATCAGATTTTATCATGTGGAGGACAAGCTGTGAATGAAAGAGTATCCGTGCTTTTAAAAAATTTTAACATAGAGGAATATCAAAAATCTTTAATTGAATGGTTCCAAGAGGAAAAACGGAACCTTCCGTGGCGTGCAGATAAGGACCCTTATAAGATTTGGGTTTCAGAGGTCATGTTACAGCAAACCCGGGTCGATACGGTGATCCCTTACTTTTACCGCTTTATTGAGAAATATCCGAATATCGAAGCATTAGCTAATGCGGATGAACAAGAGCTGTTGAAGACGTGGGAAGGATTAGGCTATTACTCACGTGTGAAAAATCTACAAGCAGCGGTAAAGGAGGTGCAAACTCAATACGGCGGGGTTGTCCCTGATGAGAAAAAAACGTTCAGTAAGTTAAAAGGGGTCGGACCTTACACGACCGGAGCCGTTTTAAGTATTGCTTATAACAAACCGATTCCGGCTGTTGACGGCAATGTGATGCGGGTATTATCCCGGATTTTTGAAATTGAGGATGATATTATAAAGGTAAGGACAAGAAAGCTTTTTGAAGAATTAGTGGAAGAGATCATTTCCCGTGAAGATCCGTCCAGTTTCAATCAAGGGTTGATGGAACTCGGTGCATTGATTTGTAAACCGACTTCACCGGACTGTTTGTTATGTCCGGTTCGTGACCATTGCCGTGCCTTTCAACATGGTACAGAAACGAGGCTTCCGGTAAAAAGCAAACAGAAAAAGGGAAGGACCGTTCAGTATGTTGCAGCAATTTTGCTGGATGAAAGAGGAAAAGTCGTTATTCGTAAACGCCCTGATGAAGGATTGTTGGCAAGTCTTTGGGAATTTCCAAACGAAGAAGTTATTAGCGGAAAGAAAAATATGATTATCGATTTTGAAAATGAATGGTTGGACAAGTATGGGGCAAACGTGGATTTATTGGAACCATTATGTGTTGTTGAGCATGTATTCTCTCATTTAACATGGAAGATTCATGCATTTGTCGGCTTGGTAAAGGGGGAGTTGCCACAAAATATGAAAGTTGTGGCTTTTGAGGAAGTAGATGAATATCCGTTTCCGGTTCCGTATCAAAAGATGTGGAAAGAGTATAAAAAGAAGATCGCTATATAAGTATGCGTCCATATGTAATGTCCCACAATATTTACTTTAGAAAGGAATGAGTATATGTCGAACAAAGTAGCATTAGTAACCGGGGCCAGCCGCGGGATCGGCAAAAAAACAGCTCTCCGCTTGGCAGAAGAAGGTTATGATATTGTCATTAATTATGTTCGCAGTAAATCGGCTGCAGAGGAAACGGCTAAAGAAATTGAACAAATGGGGAGAAAAGCGCTTGTTGTCAGAGCCCATGTAGGGGATGTAGATAAAATCAAAGCAATGTTTCAAACGATTGATGAAACATTTGGCCGTCTGGATGTCCTTATTAATAATGCAGCTTCCGGTGTTTTACGTCCGGTAATGGAGATTGAAGAAACTCATTGGAACTGGACAATGAATATAAATAGTAAGGCACTGCTGTTTTGTGCACAAGAAGCGGCAAAATTAATGGAACGGAACGGTGGCGGCAAAATAGTCAGTATTAGTTCGATTGGTTCCATCCGTTATTTGGAAAACTACACACTTGTTGGTGTTTCAAAAGCAGCCCTCGAAGCATTAACCCGTTATTTGGCTGTTGAATTGGCACCGAAAAATATTGTTGTGAATGCCGTTTCCGGGGGTGCGATAGATACAGAAGCACTTCAACATTTCCCAAATCGAGAGAAATTGCTGGAAGATGCCAGAAAAAACACGCCGGCCGGAAGAATGGTGGAGATGGATGATATGGTCAATGCAATTATGTTTTTCATATCCGATCAATCATCCATGATTCGTGGGCAAACGTTGATCGTTGACGGTGGAAGATCACTGTTAGTTTGAATGATTTTTTGCCATGGATGTTTCATGAACAAAACATTACCGTATTTTTCAATGCGTTCTATAGGAATAGAAATGCCGGAAAAATAAACTTTTGGTTATTTGAAAAGTGAAATCGTCAATTAATTGGTGATACCAAAAATTTCCACAAAATCTTTGGATACTTATCCCTCCACTTGGATATGTTAAGAACGTGGAGGTGATAACAGATGGCAAAAAACAATAAAACACAAGCTGGTACAAATTTTCAATCTGCACAAGGCAGACAAAGCCAATTCGGTACCGAGTTTGCTAGTGAAACGAATGTACAAAAAGTAAGACAACAAAATGCTCAATCTGCACAAGGTGGACAAGGTCAATTTGGTACTGAGTTTGCTAGTGAAACGAATGCACAAGAAGTACGTCGTCAAAATCAACAAGCAGAGGCTAAAAAAAATAAAAATTCATAACATATACATCTAGGGTGAACCATAAAGAACCAACCCCTTATAAGTTCCAAAAGGTGCTTCATTATCGGAGCACCTTTTTTGGCTAATAGCGTACAATGTCAAATACTTTTTTCAAGTTTTTGGGTAACTCAAATAC
>JAAROH010008062.1_pt1 | contig 16410 bp, 15 predicted proteins | sample 7248631 | NCBI WGS metagenome assembly JAAROH01 (sample SAMN09772309, study PRJNA484901) | compost metagenome | isolation source: Vermicomposting unit | place: India
TGTTTTCTGCAAGAAAAAAATACAGAGTGTTGCAGTATATCTTTATCAAAATTTTGAATAAATATACAGATATGTGATCTATCCATCAAGGGCTTGACATGGATCCTCTGTAGCCATGATTCTTTAGCCAAGCGCCAGCTTCAACAGTTTTGGCAAAACCAAAAAAGGTTATCATGGCTCCTCCTCCATGTAAAGCCCCATTGTATATCACTGCATAAGGATTTTGCAATTCTCTGCACTTTTATTTTGCAAAAAACAAGTTGACGGCATCTATGGTTACCGTCGGATGACGTTGAATATAAATCGAAAGCTTGGTCAGAACTTCAATCATAAAGACTGATGAAAGTTGCCGGTATACAATCTGTTATTCGAAAAAAGAAGAAATCTTATAAGCGATCTACCCCTCAACATGTTGCAGAAAATATATTGAATCGTGAATTCACAGCGGAAAAGCCAAATGAAAAATGGGTAGTTGATGTCACAGAATTAAAATATGGTTCATCAAAGAAAGCATTCCAAAGACCGAATTGTAAAAAATTCTTTTCAATTCATGGTATAAATTCGAACTGCATCCCTTAAAAATTCCGCTGCTCCAAGATGTTTTTTATCATAATACGCTTTAAATCTTTCATCTGCTACATACATCTCTGTTACTCCTCTATGAGCTTCCTTCGTATAATGATCCCAAAAATAGCAGAGCCATTGACGATGCAAATCAGCTGCCTTCTGTGCCAGCTCGCTCGCTGGATCTCCAGTTACAAATGCTTTATTCAGTGTATTCAAGACCTCTTCCTCAAGCTGTTTCAGCTGTTCGAACTGCTCTTTTGTCATGTTTTTCAGTTTTTGATTAGATCGATCGACGACTTCGTCTCCATATTTTTCTCTAACTTCATACCCATATTTTCTTTCATTTTCTTCAATTAATTTTTGTTTAAAAGCTTCAAATTTCTCTTTATCGTTCATCGTGATCCTTCCTTCCTTTGCCGCTATTGTTTTCTCCACATTTGCGATTAATGAATCTAGCTGCCTGCGTTTTGCAAGAAGCTTTTCGCGGTGTTCCTTTAAAGCTTTCATGCTGTCGAAGGATGGTGAATTGATGATTTTTTTAATTGTATCTAAATCAACTCCAAGCTCTCGATAAAAAAGAATCTGCTGCAGTTTATCAACCTCTTTTTCCCCATATATGCGATATCCGGATGAATTGATTTTCGCTGGCATAAGAAGCCCAATTTCATTGTAATATCGCAATGTCCTTGTTGTAACTCCGGTCAATTCTGCTAATTGTTTTACCGTATATTCCATCCTTTCACCTCCTGACAAGATCATCATAAACCTTTACGAAACGTCAATGTACAGAGAAAAATTAATGTTATAATAAACATAATATTGAGAAAATAATATAAGGCTGTGATCACTTAGTGTTTTTACAAAAAAATATCCTCAATGCTATTTCTTATGTTAAACCCAAATTCACCGGCGCCGGATTCTCGCTGTTTATTTTTTTTACTGTTTTTTTCATTGCAGCTGATTTTGACTTGTATGGAGTTTCAAAAGATTTGAATAGCCCTTTTCTTTGGAGCATTTTTTACGGATACGGAATAATTTGTTCTATTTTTATTGACCTGCTGGCTGTGAAAATTCCTAAAATCACTGGAACCATTAAAATTGCCTTTTACGTTTTGGCAGGATATCTCATTTTTTTGCCTTTCGGATGGATGATGGTGATTGTTGGCGGAACAGTTGGAGCTCTTTGTTCATTAGTTTTTTATTTTGGAACATACATGGCGCGAAAAAACGCATTTTTTAAATATATTTTTGCAATCTGTGCTCCGTTTATTTTGTGTATTATTTTAAACACGGATTTTACTGTAAAAAAAGATTGGCGCGAATGGAAAAGGAATTCAAGCTATATCGCACTTTTCGACTATTTCCACGGAGAACACGCCATTCCGATTTATGCGGAAAAAGGTCAAACGATTACGTTTTCCGTTAAAATTCAAAACAATAACGGAGGCGGACATGGTTTTCATGTATTGAACAAAGACGGCGACGTTGTCGCCATGAAAGAAGTCGACGAAAGCACATATCAAATCAAAGCGGCAGAAAAAAGCATCTACCATATCATCGTCACAGGCGACAAGCTGAAAGGAAGCTTTACAGTTACTTGGGATGTAAATGAATAATAGAATCCTGCAGCTGCGATTAAATGAAACAAAACAAACGGTGAATACGTATGAAAACATCGATAATGGAAAAACGGAGGTTTTCTCTGTGGAGATGTGGAGAAAAAAAAGAAAATTGAAAATGTTCTTTTGACACTTTCAATTATTGGGCTTTCAGCAATGTTCATTTACGTCATTTTCATTTGGGGGCATTTGCCGGATACTATACCACGGCATTTCAATTTCAAAGGCGAACCGGATGGATTCGGCGGAAAAGGCCTCATTCTTGTTCTACCTTTTACAGGACTAGGAATATTTATCTTGACAACATTATTGTCCCGCATTCCCGACGCATTTTATTATCAGTACAATACTACAAAAGAACAAAAAAAGCTTCTTTATAATCAAGGAAGGATTTACATCCGTTTATTGCAAGCAGAAATAGTTTATTTCTTTTTATTCGGGGTCTGGCGAACTGCTCAAGTTGCACTCGGAAAAGCAGATGGTCTTGGAGTCTATCCGCTTTATATTTTCTTAATTGTCATATTAGGGACATCGATTTATTTTGCTTTCCGCACAAACAAAGTCCTGAAAGAAACGAGGTGACTCTGTTCGATAATCATCTGGTTCCTTTCATCAGCTGCGCATCACATAACGTGGAAGATCCGTATTTCCCGTACATAGACGAAAAGCTGCCCTTTATGGTGGATTTCATGATCCATCGCAGTTTGAAATCATTGCAATCCAGACATTTTCGAATCAAAAATTTTGGAAAGATCGACTTGGCGATCTAGATCCTCATTCGTCACGGATTCTAGCAGGCTTTTTGTTCTTTCAGTATACATTTCTGCTAGTTTTTTTAAGTCTTTTTCCGTCTCTTTCAATTTTTCGCCAAATACATCCGGATTTCCGGTTTTCACTGTTTTTGCAAATCGATAAAAGGCCGATAACATATGAATTAAAGAATTTGATAAAATGCTACTTGTACTTCGGACGGTTTTCTAATTCCTTCTCCTACAAATATCATCTTGTTAAGGAAATCATACTTTTTATTACCTACTTCAAAAACGGGAGATGTTTTAAAATAATACGAGTCTTGTGGAACTTCCTCGCCGCAAATCAACTTATTCATAATTTCTTTCGGTCCGTGCCTATATCCTTTATTAACTACATAAATAGGCACTCCGTCGTCTGTTTCAATTGTATAATGGGCTAACAGTTCCGTCACCCCATCTTTTCGTATTAATTGGTAATCGGCTCCTCCGGAAAGTACTCTTCCCTTTATGTTAGGGCCTTCAAATCTTCCACCAATAATCGGAATAACCCTCCTTATCCCTAATCCAACATCACCAATAATAATCGGCTCTTCTACCTTTATGCTGGCAGTTAACAGATGCTCTATTTTTATTGGCATTTTTCTTTCACCTTCCAAAGTTGAGCGACTTTATTTTTTACAAATCGCTTTACCGCTAAGAATAATTTCAAATCCCGAAGAAAATATCTCCTCGGGACTTTACAAAAATTATTTTTCGACGGCTACATCTTCATTGATTATCTCAGATTGTTTTTTCTCTTTGTAATAGACTGAATGCTGCTCTTGAATGAACAATACTGCTAAACCGCCAAGCACTGCTGCACTGGCAATAGCTGCAAAATTATATTGCGGCTGTAAATTTAATGAAAGTAAAATCCCGACAAATGTAGGGGCAACTATTCCGCCTAAACGACCGAATGCCATTGTACTTCCTACAGCTGTTGAACGCATATTAGTAGGATAATATTGAGAAACGAATGCGTTCGCCATATTTTGAACCCCGACGGATGCTGCACCAATAACAGAAATCAAGGCAAAAGCGATGAAGGTACTGTTGGCAAAACCGATTAAAGATAGTGCAATGGCTCCACAGAAAAACAATGGAACAAGCACTTTTTTAAAGCCTAGCCGGTCAACTATAGGGCCGAAAACAACTGTTCCGACAATCGCTCCAATTTGCATGACAGCAGTAAATGCAAGGCTTGAGCTTAAATCATAGCCAACTTCCATCATAAGGCGCGGCAGCCATGTATTCATGGAATAAATTAATACAAATGCGCTAAAGCAGGAAATCCAGAACATAACGGTGCTGAATGCACGTTTTTCCTCAAACAAACTGACAATAGGCGATCCCGCTTCTTTCACTTTTTCCTTTTTTTCAAATTCCCCATCGCTGCTAATTCCCGGCTCAATTTTGGCAAGAATTTTTTTAGCTTCTTCTTCCTTTCCTTTTTCCAAAAGAAAGTCGATGGATTCTGGAACACTTTTCAACAAGAAAGGAATGAACAATAAGGGAATTCCGCCTACCCAATATACTGACTCCCATCCAACTGTAGGAAGGAGCTGCCTGCTTGTAAGCGCTGCCAGAATAGCTCCTGCAGAATAACCGCAAAAAATGAATGAAACAATTGCTGTACGAACCCGTCGAGGCGAATATTCAGTTGCTATTGCAACGACATTAGGCATAACTCCGCCTAGACCAACACCCGAGATGACACGAGAGATTGTAAACAAAACAGGACTAGTTGCAAAACCTGCGAGCAGCGTGAAAAAACTAAACAAGAACGTTGTCAACAAAATAATATTTTTTCGGCCTATTTTATCCGATAGCAATCCAAACAAAACAGCACCAACTGCTGTTCCGACAACTGTATAGCTGCCAATAGCCCCGGCAGTAACATCCGAAATTCCCCATTCCTTAATAAGCAGCGGGACAGAAGCACCGTAAATGACAACATCAAATCCGTCAAACATAATAACGATAAATAACCAAAAGATCAGCCAAATATGGAATGAATGAATGCGGCTGTTGTCAATTACGTTCATTGGGTTAATCCGTTTCATATTATTATAGACCTCCTCATCAAAAATTTTTTGTATTTCACATTTTAAGTAAGCGTTTGCAATTTATCTGAAACACCTCTCTTTTACTTAATATTTTGAATTATCTTTAAGTTGATTGTAGCATCTCATTATCATAATTGTTATCTACTTATTGTAGAAAAAAACACATTCATTTTCCTAAATTATGTGGTCAAATCTGCAGAAAAGAAGATTGACAAATACTCTTCTATTTTTCACTCTGACTGCTAGCGGACCAAATTGGTTTTCGTCTTCCATTACGATTTTCCCGGCATTGGGAAAAGGTGAAGACAAAAAGATTATGATCAGCGGATACCCATAAAATACAAAAAGCCGGCACTCAAAATGCCGACTCAATATGAAAATTCGTCACATTTCTCGTATGGGGGTTATGTTTGTATCGTTTAATTTTTAATAAGCATTTCAAACGATAAAAATGATTCACATGCTTTCCATTTTATTCTTTTTATCAGGAAGCGATTCGTAAAAACGATCTTTCCACCACTTTCGTATTTTTTTCATGTTCCATTCCGTTCCAGTTTCCTTTAAAGATTGAATACGCCAATACATTGGCGGGTGGATCATAAATTGAAATTCTAGAAATCTGAAAAACCATGAATCCCGCTCAATCGATGAATTTTTTTCTTCATTACTTAAATTGTAGCGTTCTGCTTTGTATGTCAACTCATCTTGTTTTACAGCTAAAGCAGTTAAACCGTCTGCCATTTGATCATTTCCGTTGTCAAGCCATATAGCCCCTAAATGATCTGCCCGCACTTCCATCCATTGCAAAAGAAGAGACTGGATAAGAGGAAAGAATAAAATAAGAACAAAAACAATGTAAAAAAGAAGAGACTCATTTCTTAGTATAAGAGAATGGTATAACCAATAAATAAATAAAACAATTACTAAAAGCGCAAGTATACGTATAATTTGACCGATCATGACATCCCGTTTTTTTACATGCACAGCTTCATGAGCAAAAACCGCTTCGATTGCTTCCAACGGAAGCTTTAACGTTTCCGACGTTAATACGATCATTGATCGACCGATGTTTGCCCCAGTTGCAAAACCGTTTAATTCATTCGCCTCTGTTTGAAAAACTTTCACATCAGAAATTCCAGCCCGACTTAGCACTTTGTCTGCAACAGCTAAAACATTTGGATCATCTATCTCTTTCACGTCTAATGCAATTTTTAATAATCGATCAGAAATGTAAAGATTAAATATCCACAAAACAATGACCGCAATCGTGATCGCCCAAATAGGAACCTTTAGCAGTGATAAGATAACAGTCAATGTCGTGTAGGCGCCGACTCCTTTGACGGAAATGGCAAAGTACATTTTGCCGAGAAGTCTTTTTATATTTTTTTTATGATAAAATGGAAGCACTTCAACTTGTGCAATTTCCGACGGTAGTTCCTTTTCTTCCCGGCTTTCAATGGTCGTAAGCCAAGAAGTGTTTTTAGCATTAAAATAGACAGTTTCGCCTGAAAATACTAGCTTTAATGTTTTTCCCATACTTGTCGTGAAATCTTCATTTGTTGAAAACATCGTAAATAATGGGAATAATTTAAGTACATCAACATTTGACTCGAGCTTTGCTTCCGAAAGTTCTGAAAGCGGATATCGTTTCGCTGTGATGTTCGATAATATGTAAATACAATTTGTTTCTTTGCTGAAATACACTTCAAGGTTTCGATAAAGAACAGCTTTTTTTAACAATTGACAAATCATTACAACATTCGTATATAACAAAATGAGAGACCAAACAGAATCGTATGAATTGAAAACAAAATATAAGACAGATAGACCAATGAATGTCATCGCAAATGCCGCATCAACCCAAACCCGACTCGAATGTTTATTGAGTTCAATCTTTTCAATTTCCACTCTGTTTGCTTCATTTTTTATTTTTTCGTAACCCGATTCATGGGAAAACGTGATTAAACACATAAGAAAAGAGTATCCAAAGCTAGACATCGCTCTAATTGTAAAACCTAATTCATATGCTATAAATAAATAGACTGCAAGAACAGATAACAGTACGATTTCTATCACCAATAACGGAAAAAAGGATATCCGCTTTTTCAACCAAACATGCAAAAAACCAGCTAACACTCCTCCAAGCATAATCAATACCAACGCCCAGATCATGAGCACACCCCGTTTTTTTTATATTCCTTACATATGTATTAACGTTTTTTTTCTATAAAAGTTTCTAAAAAATTGAATTCCTCGCTTCACCAATTCAACAGCAGGGGCTTCCTAAGAACGCCAGCAATCTTTTTATATACTAAAAAAATTGCAATAGCTTGACATTAAGGAGATTTTCGTCCATTTTTTAAAGACTCGTTGGATTGGTCGGGAATGGGAGCGATCTGTTATTCAAATAAAACAAAAAAATCATTTTGATTGCACCTTCCGCCACGCTTGTTGCCATTATTCAGAGCCTGTAATATCTCTGAAGTGTAACGGCAAGCTGAAGCCTTTATTAAAAAATCGCACATTATCGGCATCACCGGAAAAAAGTCATTCAGCATAACGCTAAAACTGTCAATTAATTAGGATGCCATACTCCCTATACGGAATTTGTCTTGCTCATGCTCGATATGTTCCGAGAAAGCTTACTCACTCGCACATTATTTAATTGCAGCTATTCTATTAAAAATCCCTATCAGAATGGACAGTCTAATGTCTTGTACCCCAAAGCATGATTGAAACTCCAATTAAACAAATGCCTGCTCCGATCCAATCGTAAATATCAGGAGTTTTTTTATCAACCCACCATCCCCACAAAACAGAAAGAATAATAAACACGCCGCCATAAGCGGCATATACTCTACCGAATGTAGGAAAGTTTTGCAAAGTAGGGATCAGCCCATATAGAACCAAGATCATACTACCAATAACTCCGTACAAGTAGTGTTTTCCTTCACGTATCCATAGCCAGACTAAGTACCCTCCGCCAATTTCAGCTAAACCAGCAAGAATAAATAAAATAATGGCGTAAATCATATTTCACCACTTTCCTATCGCAATTTAACACTATAGAAGGCCATAGCTTCCAGACTGCCTTCCATTTCAAAAGCTCTCTTTTCAATCAGCTTTCTTAGCCGATATTCCAAGAATTCATCTCCTACATATTGGTCTAGATGCCCCAGTACTTCACCGATTAATCTAACTGATTTTATAAAATCCTTCGTCTTCATTTCATTATGCAGCTTTTTCGCTCTGTTTATTATGAAAAGATCATAATAATCTTCCGAAACGCTGTGTATCGTTCCGTTTTGCCAAATTCGCAATACTTCGCGAGTATTTGCAAGAGCGAGCCATTCCTTTTCAAAATTCTCTCTTTCATGCTGGGAAAGAGGCGGTTCATTTTTACTTTGTTCATATATGAATCGAAGCTTTTCAGGAGGAATTTCACCTGTATCCAAAACAGTATATTTTTCTTTTCGTTTCTTAAAAAGCTCGCCATATACCTTTGTCGTGTTGATGAGGAAGATGTCATTATTTTTATTCTTCAATAGATATAAAACAAATCGCAATCCGGTCTGTTCATGAGCGTTGTCAGAAATCCATATCATAATAGGTGATCCTTCTGGAATCGCTGTTATTTCATTGACTGTTTTTTGAAAGTTTTGTTCATACTCATGAAACTCATTGTATGCATCCGTCAAATTATTTTTTATCCAATGAAATCTCGCTTCTTTTCCAATGTCTTCATGCAGTCTCCAGATCGGACCTACCGAGAATGTTTCCCAAAAAGAAATGACGCGCTCTTTTTTCTCCACATCTAAATCCCTTAAGACCATTTTTAAACTCCCCGAAGGTGAAGCGCCAAGCAGAATATGTATCATTTATAATCTTCCTTCCGCTATCTTATTACTTTATCCTAATCTTTCAAAGTCTTTACGTAAACACGATTTTTTCAGCTTTTTCGACTTTAAGAGGTACTTCATATCAGAAAAATTGTCATATGAAAGCTGAATATGAAAATAGTTTATATACTCAAGTATGGCAAAAACATAAATAAATCCCGCTATGTACAATCCTGTTGCAGGTACCGACGGATACCATCTGACTAGATCGACAAAAAACATGAAAGGCGAAATGATGATAAACAGTGTATTCCATTTCTTTATATTTTTTAATCGATGGACGATATAAGCAGGAGTTATGGCAGTATTTTCTTTTTTTAATCGCTTCCATTTTGCAAACCAATACACACTACCCTGAAATAAGAGAAACTCTAACAGAAAAAACGAAATCCAAAAAGAGTACAGCGAATATAAATGCAAATGGGCAAAGACTTTATTCCAAATGAAACTAATGATAAAAAAAATGACTGCTGCCATTGCCTCCCCAGTATATAAATAGAAAAATCTCTTCTCCAATTTTCCCCTCAAGTGCATCACCTAGTTCCTTCGTCTCGGATGGCTGATTAATCGTTAAGGATGTAAATACGGTATAGCACCATTTTCATACGTCTCAGCTCTTGTTTTGTTTCACTAGATGCTGTATTCATTGATATTTAACGGAGAAACTTTATGTGCTTTTCGCACCGAACAATCCTAATTTTCCATTGCCAACATCTAGGACACAACTTGAATCGCAGTGTTTAAAAATTGACTAAGGTACTTTATTTTTTAATAAAAAATGGGTTAAAATTCTGAATTGATTCATTGCCCTTTTCCATGAAAATGTTTTATCATTTTTTTACTTTCTCCTATTTTTTGATTGAACGATCAAGAGCCTTCTCTTCAAACTATTTATTGGCAAATAATTTAAATTGCAACAATTTTACAATGAGAAGTGAGCAAAACATTATTTTGGATCCACGAACATATTCTCGTTCTAAATAAAGTTAGATTAAAAAAGAGACACAGATTAATATAGTAATAGACTAAAATCCATAAAAAATGCGTTATGAGTAAGCTGTAATCATCAAACAGTTCGTTAGCGAAATCAAATGTACAAACGCTCATGAACTCTGAGAAAAAATACAAACTTGTACGAAAAATATCAGAAACTCGCCACATCTTCCAAAGATTTTAATTTCCTGACTGTTTTTTTTGGCCTAAAACTAATATATCTGCAACGTTGAAAAGATTAAAATTTATTATATTTACAAACATTCAGTAAATAACTTTTGCATTTAAAGTCCAATAACGATTTTATAATTCCCCAATTTTCAAATTGATAATAAAGCTATCTTAAGAAAATCTTTTTATTGAGAGACATTTACATCCCTTATAAGTTAACAAGAAAAGACTTGGAATGCATGTGTATTAAATTGTTTTTCCATTTTATACTAATTATGATGAATGACTTCCTAAACAGAAATACCTAATTCGTGTTCTCACTAAGATCATTAATCTTTACAATGACCGGCCACTATTTAAATGATAAGCAACCCACCTCTTTGAATCGTCACACTCATCGGAGTTTTAGTGAGAATCTCGCCATCTCCTTGCACAATAACAGGTAATTCGGAGATAACTTCCACTTGTTTTCCTGTTATCATGGTTACACCAGGATGTAGTATATGTTTGCCTTTAAACGCCTTTGGAAAAGTGCGCAACAGCTCCCATTTATTCATGCCGTGTACTATACAAATGTCAAATAGTCCATCATTATAACAAGCATTTGGACATATTTTAATACCTCCGCATAGTTTGAGATATTGGCAATTGCAATTAACCATACATTACAAAAAACTAGTTTCTCCCCATCAACCATTAATTGAATGCTGACAGGACGATATTTTAATAAAACATGCAAGAAGCTAAGTCCATATGAAAGATTACCTAATCTAATAAAATTCAGCCAATTTTTATATTTCGAGCCATTGTTTATCTCGGCGACTTTACCGTCAAAACCGATCCCCATTACAGTAATGAAGTATTCGTTGCCAATTCTTCCAATATCAATTTTTCTTTGTTTTCCCATTAAAATACGTTTTAAAGCCTTTTTATAGTCCTTTGGTATATCAAGAGCCCTTGCAAAATCGTTTCCCGATCCTGCAGGAATAACACCCAAAGGTATATTCGAATTGATTAACCCGTTAGCAACATCATGGATTGTACCATCTCCTCCTACGGCTACAACAGCATAACATTTTTCAGAAGACAACTCCTTAGCAATTTCTGCTGCATGTTTTGGACGATTGGTAAAGCGCACTTGATAATTTATCTGTTTTTCTTGCAGCAACTTTTCAGTCTTTTTCCAAACTTTTAATCCTTTTCCGTTTCCTGAGATTTTATTGACGATAAAATAATACATACTAAAGATCTTTCCTTTATTAAAGATATGAAAGTTTTATATATTATGCCAAAACCGTTTTATTTGGCATGGTTTTATCATCTCCACATTTACTTCGTTTAGAGGTGGGTGTTTCTCGATGAAGCTTCTTGTACAGAAGAAGGTTGTCGGAAGTTTTCTAGATGGATTAGAAAGCAACAACTGCTTGTTTGCCGATTAAGCGGTTCAACCACTTTCCTGCTTGGTTACCAATCCGTTGATACATTCATCTCGTTTGCACATTCAAATGAAAGATGTTCCCATGCACTGTCTTGCCAAGTTTTTTGTAAATTCTCTATCTATTTTATTACAATTTTCTCCTATTTGCAGGAATCTATTCACACAACTCCATTTATGCTGTCAATGTGAAAAATCCCCAATGATCGTCGGCTATCACTTGAAATACAAGGAATTGATCTTTGTTTTTTCCTAAGTTTACTGGCAATCCTTTAAAAAATTTTTTGATGAGTAACAAAAGACAAAAGAAAAAACTTCTTTACTATCTTTGCAGAAAAAATGAATGAGACATAGATTGAAGGAGCTGTCTTATGTTGCAAAAGGGATGATTGCTTGACATATCCAATAAAATGTTATTTTTTGTAGCAAAGAAAAATTAGGTGAATACAATATAATCGAATTTCAGGAAAGGAGAAATCAATATGCAATATGATTATAACTTGAACTATGCTTATAACCTAGTTCAACAAGTTCCATATGCGAATCCTCAGGAGCCGTACGAAGAAAATATGCATTATCGGGATCATTATGATCACCATGTGAGCAAGCATGATTTTCGCAAAAGACATAAGCATTATTACGTCTTGCTGGAAATGGACGATGGAAAAATGTATGATGGCATTATTGATAAAGCCGATAATGATCATGCCTATTTATTAGTACCTATTGGCGACCAACGAGAAGAAGATAACGAAGAAGAAAGACAATTTGGCTTTGGTGGATTCGGATCTCCTTTCGGTGGATTCGGAGGGTTTGGGCATTTCCCATTTCGTTTTCGGAGATTTAGGAGATTCCGATTCCCGTTTTCAAGGATTCGTCGTTTTTCATTTCCGTTTTCTTAAGTTAATACATTTATGCGGTCGACAGCTTCCTTATGGAGTTGCCCGTTTTTTGCTTGAAAATTTGCTCCGCTTATATTGAAGCTATACTATTGTACACCCCTTGATTTAATTTCCTGCTACCACATATAATTTCCATTGATCCATCCGTTAAGTGTTTTGCGGCTTGTTCCAAAGCAACAATTTTTATTCTGATCTGCCGCCTTTTGTTTGGATTTACGCTTAACAGGATTAAGCGGTGGAAAAAGAGTACTGATTTGCTTCAAGTACTGATCGGAGAGTGGTTTTTACACTAATAATGGCTTGGCATTCTATTTTTATTAGTACAAAAAAATTTTGATGTTATCGTTATCATCAATATTTGCTAACTAAATGTCGTTTACGTCCTTTACGGTACCGTCAAGAATTTTGTGTGTAATGCAAGATAGATAGGGCAGTCTCCTGTTTGGAAAGGAAGAATCCCTTTTCCCCTTTTTTAATATAATAATATGGTTAAATGTAGCCATTTACAAACACATTCGCTGAGTTTCGATGGTAGCTTCTATGCCGTTCCTCCTGTTAGATTTCGAGGAAATTTTTGATTTCTTCCTGCTAAATCAGTTCTAGCTATGGGAGACTAACCTTTTTTGATTGCTGCAACACCATCATAAGTTTCATAACAGCCTCAGCAAATGCAGTATAAATGGAACTTTCAAGTTCATCTAAATACATCATTGGCCCAACAACAACTTTTTTTACTGGCTTTCGAATCCACTTTTTCGCATCTAGACAAATAATCGCAACCGGAAGAACAGGCGCTCCTGTTTTTAACCCGAAAAAGCTACCCCTTTTTTTCGGATTGACACTTCCCCGTTTTTACATCTTTTACCTTCAGGAAATCAGCCTATCCGTATTTAATCAGGTCTTTAGCAAATCATTTAATGTATATCTTACATAACGATAATGAAACAACAGATATTTATTTTCTTACACCTGAACAAGGTTTTTATAAATTGGAGTATAGAAAAGGAGAAGCAGCAACATTTTTTAAACAAATTTTTGAAAGATTGGAACCGCTCGCAGCTTCGCAGTTAGTCATTGACAATAATTTTTATGATGATCTTCCGGAAGAGATGTGGAACGGAGATGAGATTACGAGATCATTAAGCGAATCCGGAAAAAAGCTTGACCGCATGAATTTACTTCCCGCCCCATTTCCATTTGAGGAATATCTTACACCTCGTGATCTCCGTCATCTAAAAAAACTTTACGGATTAGGAGGTCTAAGCTATGGAAACCTCAGTGCCAGACGGGACAGTGAAAGCTTTTGGATGAGTGCAAGCGGAATTAACAAAGCAGATATGAAAACAGTTGGTGAAGATTTTCTCTTAATAAGTGGATACGATCCTGATAAAAATGCCATGAAAGTAAGCGTTCCTCCGAATATAACACCAAAAAGGGCATCTGTCGACGCTATTGAGCACTGGATGATTTATAAAGAGCACCCGGAGGTAGGAGCAATTGTACATGTTCATGCTTGGATGGACGGCATAAAGGCTACAGAGATTAACTATCCTTGTGGAACAATTGAACTTGCAAAAACGGTGGCTGAACTTGTCCGAATTTCAAAAGAGCCTTCTAAAGCTATTATTGGTCTTAAAAACCATGGACTAAAGATGACATCTTTGAACGTATCGAAGGCAAAATTATCCCCCAAGTACCGATGTCTTAACGTATTTACATGTTTTTGAACCAACGGAATTTTTATTGAATGATTAAGGCTCCCGAAAAAAAATTTGGATAGAGAGAGGGGATTTAACCTTACTTATTTGGTTTGTATGTATTTTTAAGCATCGGCAAATCCCCTGCAACTTTCTCCCTGCTCGCCAAACGGTGCACCGCGTTTTTCACATTGCATCCATCTATTGAAGCATCAGCTTGTCCGCACCGTTTTCTCCCTACTCTGTTTAAATGTTTATTCTGGTTTTACCAAAATTTTCACTTGGTCTTTTTCTTTTATCAGCGTTTCAAATCCTTCTGCTACAATATCATCTAGCTTAATTCGTTTCGTAACGAGTTTTTCTGCTTGGAAGTAGCCTCGTTTCATTAATTCCATTACAGCAGGGAAGATATCGCGGTATGCAATAATTCCTTTTACGTTTCTTTCTTTTAATACGATATTATTTGGCTGAATGCCCGCTTCTTTTTCCCATATGCTAACGATGACTGTTTCTCCTTCAAATGCAGTGCTGTCAATAGCTTGTTGTAAAACAGCCGGTATTCCCGTTACTTCAAACGCAACGTCGACTCCGCCATCGGTTAATTCATGAAGCTTTTGAACCGGATCTTCCTCTATTGGATTGATGACAGATGTAGCACCGAGTTCTTTCGCTTTTTGCAAACGTTCTTTGGAAACTTCTACTGCATAAATTTCTGAAGCGCCAGCTGCTTTTAATGCTTCAATCACAAGAAGACCTATAGGACCTGTTCCAAACACAGCGGCTTTATCGCCAGGTTTGATTTTGCTTAATCTAACAGCATGCAAGGCTACAGCCGCAGGCTCCACCAATGCTCCTTGTTCATAAGAAAGACCTTCAGGCATTTTATGCACCATATGCTCATCAACGACAGTATACTCAGAGAATCCGCCGCCGCCACCGGATAAACCGTGGAATCCTAAAGATTCGCAAAGATTGTACTTACCTTTTTTACAAGCTGGGCATTCTCCACAGCGAAGAATAGGTTCTACAACGACAGGATCCCCAACCTTTACTTTTGTAACGCCTTCTCCAACTTCAACTACTTGACCAGAAAATTCGTGGCCCATGATAATAGGCGCCACATCTTTACTGACAGGATGAGGCTCTTGAACAGGAACAAAAATTGGACCTGCCGCATATTCGTGTAAATCGCTTCCGCAAATTCCTGCCCATTCTACTTTAATTTTTACTTTTCCTTTCCCTGCTTTCGGTTCTTCTACTTCCTCTACTCGAATGTCTCTAGCGTTGTGCCATCTTGCTGCTTTCATTTCATTTCCCCTCCCAATTTTATAATCGCTTTCATTGTATCATTTTTTAGTCCTATTTTTATCATATCGAAAAAATTCGAAATTATTTTATAAAAGAAATTGCTTATTTTGTGATTGGCTCTTTTTCAAACCATGATATGTACAAGCTTCATGGAACAGGAGCATATTTGTCATGCGGCAATTACCATGATCATGAGGTCAGCTTAAGCCTTAAATTACAAAAATATCTCATTATAAAAATCAGCCCTCTTCTTTCAAATGTTCTATTTGCCAAATGCCTCTTTACCTGAATTTAGTGACTATTTGATCAATCATATAGTTTTCTGCCAGCTGTCTGCAGCATGCACACACTGTTATGAGGGCAAGCACATTTTTCACAGGTTTTAGGGTTTGCAAATTCCCTTCCTTACCGGATCATGCCGATTGAAAAAGGAAATCCTCATTTCCCTGACCACATATCAAAAGCCCCAAGTTTTTCCAAATACCACCTCCTGATAGAACTAAAGTTCTATGAATCTATTTTCATTTTATTACAATATAGGAAGGTATTTCAAGAATATCATGATAAAAAAACCTGATTCCTCTCCCCTTCATTACATTTAAAGGTGCGGGGTGAATCGGCAGAAATGAAATGCTAGTTTAAGAATGCATAAAAGAGATTGGATAATGCGCGACCTTGATTAATATTGTACATATCAAAATCACTTAAAGAGAAAAAAACATGTACACTCTTAAACAGTCAAAAATGTACATGTTTATGGTTCTTACTCAATCTTGGTGATGGGAAGGGGGTTAATGGGGAAAATGAGTGTACAAATATGTATTTTTAGCTCTGCGTTATCGAACGTAGGAACCATGTTTATCCTGCTGACTTTTACAGCAAAAAAAGAAATTTCATTCGTTTATTTGTAAGCGTCAAATACTCAGCACCTTCTAGTTGTGAATGTTACATGAGATAATCTC
>JAAROH010008063.1_pt1 | contig 16310 bp, 15 predicted proteins | sample 7248631 | NCBI WGS metagenome assembly JAAROH01 (sample SAMN09772309, study PRJNA484901) | compost metagenome | isolation source: Vermicomposting unit | place: India
ATTTGAGAAACAGGCTTGATAAGCGACTTGCTCCCTTAAATCACCGGCCTCCTAGAAGGTTGGTGAAAAACATTGGTTTCCTCTGAGCGATCGGGAGACGTGTGAAAAGCGGCACCGATGCCAAAGAGTTTTTATTGGAGGGGGGTAGACTGATGATCGGCTTGATGAAAGGATTGGCGTATACATTAAAAGAACTGACGCGCGAAAAAGTGACGTACGGTTACCCGCACGAGCCGCTCCCGCTTCCTGACCGGTTCCGCGGCATTCAAAAGTTTTATCCGGAAAAATGCATCGTGTGCAACCAGTGTGTGAACATCTGTCCGACCGAATGTATCCAGCTGACCGGGAAAAAGCATCCGGACCCGACGAAAAAAGGGAAAGTGATCGAAACATACAACATCAACTTTGAAATTTGCATTTTATGCGATTTGTGCACCGAAGTCTGTCCGACGGAAGCGATCGTTATGACGAACAATTTTGAGCTCGCCGAGTATAGTCGCGATGCCTTGTATAAGGACTTGGCCTGGCTCGATGAAAACGACACGAACATAAGAAGGGAGAATAAACCGTGAGCGGAACGGACATCGCCTTTTTCTTGCTCGCCCTCGCGGCGATCGCCGGTGCGGTGATGATGCTCCAGTTGACGAACGTCGTCCATATGGTCCTTTCCCTCGTCATGACGTTTTTGGGCATCGCTGGGCTGTACGTTTTGCTTTCCGCTGAATTTGTCGCTGTCGTGCAAGTGCTCATTTATTCCGGGGCCATTACGATCATCATGCTGTTTGCCATCATGTTGACGCGCCATCACGCCGATGACAAGGAGCGGCAGACGACTGGCGGCGTTGGGCATAAAGCGGCCGCCGCCTTCGCGGTTCTCGCTTTTGGCCTTGCTGTGTACGTCGGCATCCGTACGCTTGATTTCGGCGCTGACGGCAGCGCGCTTCCAGCCGATAACGCCAAGGCGATCGGCCAATGGCTGTACTCGTATTATACGATTCCGTTTGAAATTGTGTCTGTCCTTTTGCTCGTCGCCTTGATTGGGGCGATCGTGCTGGCGAAAAAAGACGGCAAGGGGGCGGAAGACGAATGACATTATCGGCGTATTTAGCGCTTTCGCTCATCCTGTTTTGCATCGGGCTATACGGGGCGCTCACGAAACGGAATACGGTCATTGTTCTCATCTGTATTGAACTGATGTTGAACGCGGTGAACATCAACTTCGTTGCCTTTGCCAAATACGGCCCCCATCCCAGCGTTCACGGGCACGTGTTTGCGCTGTTTGCGATCGCCGTGGCGGCGGCGGAGGCGGCGGTCGGTTTGGCAGCGCTCATCGCCTTTTATCGGAATCGGAAAACGGTTCGGGTCGATGAAGCCAATTCGCTGAAACATTAGAAAAGGGGATGGGGGAAAGATGATGAACCTAGCTTGGGTCGTGCCGCTGTTCCCGCTTTGTTCGTTTGTTTTGCTGCTGTGGTTCGGGCGGAAATGGAAACAAGCGAGCGCCTATGTCGGCATCGCTGCCACGCTTCTGTCGCTGCTCGCGGCGTTCGGCGTGCTGGTTAGCCGGCTCGGCGGAGCGACGTATGAAGCGAATTGGACGTGGATGAAAATCGGTGACGCCACGTTGACGGTCGGGGTTTCCGTTACGGCGTTAAACGCTTGGATGCTCGTTGTCGTCGCCTTGGTCAGCTGGCTTGTCCATATTTATTCGCAAGGCTATATGGCTGGGGATGAGCGGTTTTCGACGTTTTATGCGTATTTAGGGTTATTTACGTTTGCGATGCTTGGGCTTGTGCTGTCGCCGAACTTGTTGCAGGCGTACATGTTTTGGGAGCTCGTCGGGCTTGGGTCGTTTTTGCTGATCGGGTTTTATTTCTACAAAGAAGAAGCGAAAGCGGCGGCGAAAAAGGCGTTTATCATGACCCGCATCGGCGATGTCGGCTTTTTGATCGGCATGCTGCTCTTGTTTTGGCAGACGAAAAGCTTTGATTACGACGACATTTTCCGCGCCGTTGGCAACGGCACGCTGTCGCCCGGTATGACGACATTGACGGCCATCCTCATTTTCATCGGCGCGATCGGCAAGTCCGGGCAGTTCCCGCTCCATACGTGGCTTCCGGATGCGATGGAAGGCCCGACGCCGGTGTCGGCGCTCATCCACGCCGCGACGATGGTGGCGGCCGGGGTGTACCTTGTGGCGGCCTTGTTTCCGCTCTACGAGGCAAGCGCGGCCGCTATGATGACCGTGGCGGTGATCGGCGGGGGGACGGCGGTGTTTGCCGCGACGATCGGCTTGGTGCAGACGGACATTAAGCGCGTCCTCGCTTACTCGACGATCAGCCAGCTCGGCTATATGATGTTGGCGCTTGGCTCGGGGAGTTATGTCGCCGCCATTTTCCATTTAACGACGCACGCCTTTTTTAAAGCGTTGCTCTTTTTGGCCGCCGGCAGCGTCATTCATGCCGTCCATACGCAAAACATCGAGGAAATGGGCGGGCTTTGGCGACGGTTGCCGTGGACCGCGCCGCTCTTTCTCGTCGGGGCGCTGTCGATCAGCGGGATTCCGCTGTTTGCCGGCTTTTTCAGCAAGGATGAAATTTTAGCCGCCGCTTGGACGAACGGGTCGGTCGGGCTCTTTTGGCTGGCGGTCGCCGCAGCGCTGTTGACATCGTTTTACATGTTCCGGCTCTTTTTCCTCGTCTTTGCCGGTGAGGTGCGACATCGCCATGACGGCGCCGTCCATGAAGCGCCGATGTCAATGACGGCGCCGATGGTCGTGCTCGGCGTTTTATCGGTCGCTGCTGGGTACATTCAAACCCCTTGGTTCGGCTCGTTTCTCGGCGAGTGGTTGACCGATGGGGCGTACCATCATGAAGCGGCGCCAGGATGGATCGCGGTTGTGGCGGCGAGCGTGTCGCTGGCCGGGATTCTCCTCGCTTGGCTCATGTATGGGGCGCGGAAGGTGCCGCGCGATTGGTTGTCCGCGCGCGCGCCGTACGGGTACGAATTGTTGCGCCGCCACTATTACATGGACGATCTTTACCGGTCGACCGTTGTGGCGCTTGTGTCATCCATTAGCCGCCTGTTGGGGTATGTCGATCGTTACTTGGTGGAAGGGCTCGTTCAGTTTGTCACCGGCACGGTGAACGCGATCGCTTCCGCCGGATCGCGCGGGCAAAACGGGCAAGCCCAGACGTATGGGTTGGTGGCGGCGGCCGGCTTAGCGATGTTGGTCGTCATCTTTGCCTTGACAGGAGGGGACTGGTTATGACCTTTTTGTCGCTGCTCGTCTTTTCGCCGTTGTTAGGCATCGGGCTGCTGGCATGGGTTCGCAAAACGGAGACGAACATGATCCAATGGATCGGAACGGCCGCCACCGTGCCGCCGCTGCTGCTCTCGCTGTTTGCGTTCATCGAGTCGGTGCGCGGATTTCCTCTTGAGCGGTTGGATGAAGCGCATCATTGGGTTCGTCTTGCCGATTTCCCATTTTTGACCGATGCGGCGTATGTCATCCGCTATGAACTTGGCATCGATGGGCTGTCGCTTCTCTTTATCGTCTTGACCGCCGTGCTCGGGACGCTGGCAGCGGTGGCTTCCTTGCTTGTCAACGAGGAGAAAAAAGGGTATTTTATGTGGTTGCTTGCGCTAGAGGTCGGCATGTTGGGCGTGTTTGCCGCGGCGAACTTCATTTGGTTTTTCTTCTTCTTAGAGGTGACGCTTGTCGCCATGTTCTTGCTTGTCGGCAAATGGGGCGGCTTTGAACGCGAGAGGGCGGCATACAGTTATTTGCTGTACAACGGGCTCGGGTCGGCGCTGCTGCTGGTCGTGATCGCCGTGCTTGTCGCCCGCACCGGAACGGCGAATTTCGCTTTGCTTGACGACATGTTGCATCACCCGGTCGCCGAAGGACAGCTGATCGCCCCGTTGACGTCAGAGGCGCGGCACTGGCTGCTTGGCGGGTTGCTGCTGGCGTTTGCCTTCAAGCTGCCAGCCGTTCCGCTTCATCGCTGGCTCATCCGCGTCCATGTCGAAGCGCCGCCGCCGGTCGTCATGCTTCACGCCGGCGTATTGTTGAAAATCGCGGCGTATGGGATGATCCGCTTTGGGATCGGCTTGTTTCCCGATGAGTTTCGCGCGTTTGCCGGGGTCATCGCCGCGCTCGGGGTCGTCAACATCCTGTACGGCGCGCTGTTGGCGCTTCGACAGCACGAGTTAAAACATGTACTCGCCTATTCGAGCGTGTCGCACATGGGAGTTGTGCTCGTCGGCCTTGGCGCGCTCAATGAGGCCGGCATTCAAGGGGCGATTTTCCAATCCATCGCCCACGGGCTCATCGCCGCCTTGTCATTTTTGCTCGTCGGTGTGCTTGCCGATCGATGGGGAACGACCGACATTCGCCGCCTAGGCGGACTCGCGGCGTCCATGCCCGTCTTTTCCGGATATTTGCTCACCGCTGCCCTCGCTTTGCTCGGCTTGCCGGGCTTGGCGGGATTTGTCGGCGAATTCACTGCGTTTCTCGGCTTGTTTGCAAAGAAGCCGATCTTGGCAGCGGTAGGGGCGCTCGGTTTGATTTTCGCCGCCGCCTACTCGCTGAAGGCGGTGTTGAACGTGACGTTCGGCCGCGCCCGTGGGTCGCAGCCTCCGGCGGGGCAAAGCGAACCGCGGGAGGCGGTCGCCGATTTGCGGATGAACGAAGCCGTTCCGGCGTTCATTCTCGTCGCGTTGATTGTGGCGGTTGGCGTGTATCCGCAGCTGTTGGCGGGGCAGCTTGCCGCCGCGCTCGAGACGATGATGAACGGGTTAGGAGGGTGATCATATGAATGACGTATGGCAATCTGATTGGAGTCTCATGACGCCCGAATGGATTGTGCTCGCCGTTGCTGTGGTTTTGTTGCTCATCGATGTGGCCATGCCAGACGAGCGAAGCCGCCGTCCGCTTGCTTGGGGGGCGGCGCTCGGGGCGGTGCTTGCGCTCGGGGCGACGGCGGCGCTCATTCCGGCTGAACCGGCTTCGATTTTGCATGGGACGTTTCGGCTCGATAGCTTTGCGAAAGCGTTCAAGCTTTTGCTGCTTGCCGGCGGGGCGCTGGCCTTGCTGATCGTGGCGGGATGGAATCCAAAAGAGGGTAGCCGTTATGGCGGCGAGTTTGCCTATCTGTTGCTGTTTGCGTTGCTTGGCGCGATGATGACGGCATCGAGCGGCGATTTGCTTACCTTGTTTGTCAGCGTGGAACTGCTGACAGTGTCGTCCTACATTTTGGCCGGCTTGCGCAAAACCGTTGCGGCATCCAATGAAGCGGCGCTGAAATATGTGATCAACGGCGGCATCGCCACCGCCGTCATGCTGTTTGGCATGAGCTACGTGTTCGGTTTGACCGGAACGACGAACCTCAACGAAATCGCCCGCCGGCTGCAAGAGACGAATGAGCCGTACATGCTGGCCTTGGCCTTTCTTCTTTTGCTGATTGGCGTTTCGTTTAAGCTGGCGGCCGTTCCGTTTCATATGTGGGCCCCGGACGTATACGAAGGGGCGCCCGTTCCGGCGACGGCGTTTTTTGCCGTTGTCTCAAAAACAGCCGGATTTGTTCTTCTCCTCCGCCTGCTGGTGACGATGTTTGCTGCGGCGCCGGCGGAAGGGCGGGATCCGTCATCACTGCTGTTGTCGATGCAGCCGGCGATCGCTGTGCTCGCTGGGCTGACGATGATCATCGGAAGCGTTGTGGCGCTCCGGCAGCGGAGCTTGAAGCGGCTGCTCGCTTACTCCAGCATCGCCCACGCTGGCTATTTGCTCGCTGGGTTTGCCGCGATGTCGTGGGCGATGATCGACTCGCTTTGGATTTACTTGCTTGCGTATCTGTTGATGAACATGGGGGCATTCGCCATCGTGTCGCATATCGTCGATGAAACGGGTTCAGACGACTGGGACGGGCTCACGGGGCTGTACCGCCATCGCCCGCTGTTGGCTGCGGCGCTCGGCCTGTTTTTGCTATCGCTCGCTGGCATTCCGGGCACGGCAGGATTTATCGCCAAGCTCCATTTGTTCATCGGCCTTGTCGTCACCGAGCCGGGCCATTACGTGCTCGCTGCGGTGATGGCCATTACGACCGTCATCTCTTATGTGTATTATTTCAACTTGATCGTCCAGCTTTTTTTCCGTCCGCTGTTCTCTTCGGCACCGCTTGGCCGCATGTCGGCCGGGTTGTCGGCGGCCGTCGTTCTTTGCGCGCTCGGGACGCTGGCGCTCGGCTGGGCACCGGGGCTTGCATACAATGTGCTCGCCCAGTTTGATCACTTTGGCGATTTTTTGCCGTAGCGTTACAATAAGGGGAGAGGAACGCCTCTCCTCTTTTTTGTTGGACGGCGGGTGAGAGGGGACCGAACTCAACAGCAAAGCGGAAGAGGTTTGGCGTGGTCCCGCCTGTTCTCGCTGTTCCCTGCCGCCAGTATGACCACTAGACGGCTGGTGAAAGAGGATGTTGTTGGAGGCCCCCCAAGTAATAAACGTAATCCCACTGCCGCCAATTTGAAAAGAATGAGAGTTGTGCCGACCTACAGACGAAACGAACGATGTGTGCAGGAAAGAGGTGAATGAGATGATGCCGATCATGGGCCAACAAGCGCTCATTTCCATTATCGTCCATTTAGCGTTGATCGCCGTGACATGGTGGACGCTGCAGGCGGTGCGCATCGAGGTGTTGCTGAAGCCGAACCGCGTCGTCCAAGGACGGCTGCTGTACATTTTGTTGACGATCGCCATCGGCTCGACCGTGGCGAACTTTTTCCTTGATTATTGGACATGGTCAACGGATTTGCCGTATTTGTTCCGCGATTAAAGGAGGGAGGCGACCTCCGTCCGCCCGGCGCCGATCCGCCGTTTCGAACGCGGCCGCTGCCATTGACGCCCGTACCGTGTTGGTCCAGCTTTCCGCCCGCGTCTCGCCGTGCGTTCGAACGCGGGTGTGTTTCCACTTCAGCGAGCAGCTCGTCCTGCTCGTTGGTTTGTTTTTGAAAACGATTTCAAAAACTGCTTTTGTCGATTTTTTTGACGTATGTTCCCTTGTCTGGTGGCAACAATAACAACTAAGGAGAGGAAGGGAACGGAGATGAGAAAGATGGGAAAAAGCTGGACGGCATGGCTGGCCGCGCTTGTGCTGACGGGCTTGGTTTGGGCCGGATGGCAAAATCGGACAGAAGGCGCACGAGGGGACGAGTGGTCGAAGCCGCTCGAAACGATTGCTCAGACGCTGAAGCGGCATGGTGCTTCGCTTGACCGCTGGGTCGTGTACACAAGAGAGTATGCCCACGATGTTGAAAATGATGCGGACTTTTTCAAAAAAATGGCGGAGCTGAAACGGCAAAACCGTTCGTTTCGCTGGTCATTGGTGAGGACAAGCCATGGACCAAAAGCGATCGGCATCAATGAACGTCCTTTCTTTCGCGAACAAATTCAGCTCGTGATGACCGTCACAAACGGAGGACCGCAAACGTATCTCCTCTATGAAGCGGCCGGCTCCGCGTGGAGCGAAGCTAGGTGGAAAGAAGCAGCGCAGCGCATTCAAACAAAGACGAGTGAACTATTTGTGAATAATCCTACATTTTTTGCTTGTATGGAAGGCGAGTTCAGTGGTAATATGAAAGGTGGTTTGTTTGATCAAGCCTCTCAACTGCTTCATGATTTGCAAGCGACGCCGGTCGAGTGGTTGAAGGAAGAGTCACTCGTTTCCCTGTCTGCATATACTGGGCAGTGGAAGAACGTTCTCCCGGCCGCCAATCATCAAAGCATCAACCTGCAACTCGCCATGAGAGAAAGATTGGGTGGCAAGACGCGCGTCGTTGTTGGAACCCCAATCATTACCATTGAATACTAATATAGAGAAATTGGACGCGGAGGGGAATACCTTGGAAAAGATCATCGTCCGTGGCGGAAACCGGTTGAGCGGCACCGTCAAAGTCGAAGGCGCAAAAAATGCCGTTTTGCCCGTCATCGCTGCCACCTTATTGGCCACGAAAGGAACAAGTACGATCCATGATGTGCCTGCTCTTTCCGATGTATATACAATCAGTGAAGTGCTTCGCTATTTAGGCGCCGACGTTCACATCGCCGGCGATGTCATCACGGTGGATGCCACCGGCCCATTGACGGTGGAAGCGCCGTTTGAATATGTCCGAAAAATGCGGGCTTCGGTGTTGGTGATGGGGCCGCTGCTGGCGCGCAACGGCCGCGCCCGCGTCGCGCTGCCGGGCGGCTGCGCCATCGGGTCGCGCCCGATCGACCAGCATTTGAAAGGGTTTGAAGCGATGGGCGCCTCGGTGAAAGTCGGCAACGGCTTTATCGATGCCGAAGTGAACGGCCGTCTTCGCGGCGCCAAAATTTATTTGGACTTCCCAAGCGTCGGGGCCACGGAAAATATTATGATGGCCGCCGTGCTGGCGGAAGGGACAACGGTGATCGAAAACTGCGCCAAAGAGCCGGAAATCGTCGATTTGGCCAACTTTTTGAACGCCATGGGCGCCAAAGTTCGCGGCGCCGGCACCGGCACGATCCGCATCGAAGGGGTCGATGAGCTTGTCGGCACGACGCATACCGTGATTCCGGATCGCATCGAAGCGGGCACCTTCATGGTGGCGGCAGCGATCACCGGCGGCAACGTTCTCGTGCAAGGGGCGGTTCCGGAACATTTAGGTTCGCTGATCGCCAAGCTGGAAGAGATGGGTGTAACGGTCATTGAAGAGGAAAATGGGGTGCGCGTCATCGGCCCGGAAAAGTTGAAAGCCGTCGATATGAAAACGATGCCGTATCCTGGATTTCCGACTGACATGCAGTCGCAAATGATGGCTCTCTTGTTGAAAGCGGAAGGCACAAGCATGATCACCGAGACGGTGTTTGAAAATCGCTTTATGCATGTCGAAGAATTCCGCCGCATGAACGCCGATATTAAAATCGAAGGGCGTTCCGTCATTATTAATGGCCCGTGTCAGCTCCAAGGCGCCGAGGTGGCGGCGACCGATTTGCGCGCGGCTGCCGCGCTGATTTTGGCAGGTCTGGCGGCGGACGGCTATACGCGCGTGACGGAGCTTCGTCATCTTGACCGCGGCTATGTTCGTTTCCATGAAAAGTTGGCCGCGCTCGGGGCTGACATTGAACGCGTCCATGAAGAAACCGAATCGCCTAGTGAAATCCAAGCGGTGGAATGGAACAGATAAAGAGCGAAAAACGGCGGTGAACTGCCTCAAGGCAGGGAGCGGCCGTTTTTTGTGACCGAGGGGAAAAACGGCGATTTTCACGAAATGATGGGTGAGCGTGTCAAAAGAGTCATCGGTGTGGCAAGATTTCTCTATTTAGGAAATGACGCCGGGAAGCGGAACGAGCGGCGAAATCACCGGCCTTTATAATAAAGAAAACAGTCATATATACTTGTCCGAGCCCATAACTATAGTAACGAACTGAAGCCAAAGCAGGCATTGATGGAAGATGTCCGCTGGTGCTTGAAAAATGCATATTGGGGGCTCGGCTATGGTCAAACGATTAAAACCAGTATTCGCACTCGCACTATGCCTGTTTGTCGCCATCCTTGTTATTCCAGCGGCGCTCGTTTTGCCATTTTACGATGGGAAGGTGGCAAAGTTGGCCGAACAACTGCACAAGCAAAATCAAACGCAGCGATCACAGGCAGCCGAAGGACCGTCCGTCGAAGTGGCGGTCTACCGAAGCAAGGAACAACGCGTCGAAAAAATTCCTCTTGAACAATATGTCATCGGCGTCGTTGCGGCAGAAATGCCGGCGGAATTTGAATTGGAAGCGTTAAAAGCGCAAGCGTTGACAGCAAGAACATACATCGTCAAGCAATTGCTTGCCAACCAACCGTTTCGCCTGCCGGAAGGGGCGAACGTGACCGATACGGTGGCCCACCAAGTGTATTACAGCGATGACGAGCTGCGCAAGTTATGGGGAAGCGATTATGACTGGAAAATCAAAAAAGTGACGAAAGCGGTGTTGGAAACGCGCGGACAAATTATAACGTACAACAATCAGCCGATTGAAGCGCTTTTCTTTTCGACAAGCAACGGCTATACGGAAAACTCCGAAGCCTACTGGAAAAATGAGTTTCCGTATTTAAAAAGCGTGGCCAGCCCATGGGATCGTCAATCCCCAAAGTTTTACCAGCGCAAATGGATGTCGGTGGCCGAATTTGAACGCCGGCTTGGCGTCACGCTTTCCCAGAACGGATCGGTCGGCGTCATCCTCTCCCGCACCCCTGGCCGCCGCGTCGGTGAGGTGAACATCGGCGGCAAAACGTTCACCGGCCGTGAAGTGCGGGAACGGCTCGGCTTAGCGTCAGCCGATTTTACTTGGGTGCGCCAAGGCGATGACATTGTCATTACGACCAAAGGCTATGGCCACGGCGTCGGCATGAGCCAATACGGGGCCAATTTTATGGCGAAAGAAGGGAAAACGTACGCCGACATCGTCAAACATTATTACCGCGGCGTTCATATTTCATCAGCCACGGCGTTTTTGAACAAACTGACTGCGAAAAAATGAAAACGGGGCGAACGCCCTGTTTTTTTGCATAAAACCAGCAGGAATGTCAAAAAATAAGCAAAAAATTGCTTTCGGCGTGTATATCTTTTCCTCTTTCTGTTCAAAATGGTTGCTGAGGTGATGAACATGAGAGAGGAACAAAAACAATCGTCGCTGAAGCGTCTGTTCCGCAAACGTTGGGTATTTCCGGCGATTTATTTATCATCGGCCGCATTGATTGTCGCTGGCGCGCTTTGGTTCCAACTGGGCAAAGATGAGAATACAGGCAAAGACAACGTCGCCGAAAACGGCGCCGCTCAGCAAGAAAACCCGGCGGTCCCGGTCAATGAGACGGTAGAGAACATCGCCATGCCTGTGCTCGATCCGAACGCGGTGCAAGTAAAAACGCCGTTCTATGATGACGACGCATCGGAACAAGAACAGGAAGCAGCCCTTGTCTTTTATGATCATACGTACCACCCGAACCAAGGCATCGACTTGGCGCGCCAAGACGGCAAAACGTTTGACGTGACCGCTGCGCTGAGCGGCACGGTGGCGAAAGCGGAAAAAGACCCGATTTTAGGCTATGTTGTCGAAATCAATCATGAACAAGGGGTCACGACCGTCTATCAATCGCTCGCTGATGTGAAAGTGGAAGCCGGCGATACGGTGAAACAAGGCGAAGTGATCGGCAAGGCAGGGCAAAGCGAGTTCAACAAGGAAGCCGGCATTCACGTTCATTTTGAAATCCGCAAAGACGGCAAACCCGTCAATCCGATCGAATACATTGACAAACCGTTAACCGCTTTGACTGATCAAGCGAAAGATCACGCCGGTGATGACCGCGCCGCCACCAACAAAGAAAAGCAATTGATGCCAAGCGATGAAACAGCGCCGACCGAAACCGAACAAACACCGGCTGATGACAACACCACGGCGCCAAGCGACGATCATTCCGAACAAAATGAGGACGCTTCCTCTTACAAAACGCCAGACGCCTCCATTGGCATGGCCAGAGCGTAACCGGCCACGGCGTCTGACAGCGAAAGCGAAAAGGCCTGTCCGTTTGCCAGCAAGCGGACAGGTCTTTTTCGTGAACATGCCGAGCTGGTGCGGATTTTCATCCCCAAGTGGAGGGCAAAACGTTGCCCATGGATCTTTTGCGTGAAAAGGCAGGACCATCCTCGGGTGGAAGGCAGGACGCATTGTCCATGGAACTTTTTCTTAAAAACGCGCGCTTGAAGCGGCCCTTTTCATCCCCGGGTGGAGGGCAAAAATTGCCCATGGATCTTTTGCGTGAAAAGGCGGGACCATCCCCGGGTGGACGGCAGGCCGCGCTGTCCATGGAACTTTTCCGTCTCGAGCCGTGCATCGCTTTCCGGGGTGGGTGGAGTTAAAGCTGCAAGAATTATTTTTTTCGATATTCCTTTTTTTACATAATATGACTAGAAATCACCACCCTTTTTCTTTTAAAATAAAACAAAAGGAAAATTCATACTATTGACTCTATTTCCTGAACAAAAGAAAGGGGAGCGCGGCCATGGACTACTTATACCACCCACACCCATCGCAGCGGATGACGGTGTTCGCCAAAAACGGTGTTGTGGCGACATCGCAGCCGCTCGCGGCGCAAGCGGGGCTTGAGGTGCTGAAAAAAGGCGGCAACGCCATCGATGCGGCGGTGGCTGCGGCCGCTTGCTTAACGGTCGTCGAGCCGACCTCGAACGGCATCGGCGGCGATGCGTTCGCCCTTGTGTGGACGAACGGGAAGTTGTACGGCTTAAACGCGAGCGGCTATGCGCCGAACGCGATCTCGATTGAAGCGTTGAAAGAGCGCGGCTATACGGAGATGCCAACATACGGTTTCGCCCCGGTGACGGTGCCGGGGGCGCCGGCGGCATGGGCGGCGCTGTCGAAGCGCTTCGGCTGCCTGCCGCTTGCCGACACGCTCGCGCCGGCGATCGCTTATGCGGAAAACGGCTACCCGGTATCACCTGTGCTCGGAAAGTGCTGGGCCGCGGCGTTTCGTACATACAAAGAGGCGCTTCGCGGGCCGGAGTTCGCTTCGTGGTTCGCGACGTTTGCGCCGGGCGGCCGCGCGCCAAAGATCGGGGAAGTGTGGGCGTCGCCTGCTCATGCGGCGACGCTTCGCTCGATCGCGGAAACGGAAGCGGAAAGCTTTTACCGCGGCGAGCTGGCGGAAAAAATCGCCGCCTTTTCGAAGCAATACGACGGCTTTTTGACGCTCGAGGATCTCGCCGAGTATGAACCGGAATGGGTTGAGCCGATTTCCGTTTCCTACCGCGGCTATGACGTATGGGAAATCCCGCCGAACGGCCAAGGGCTTGTCGCGTTGATGGCGCTCAACATCATGAACGGCTTTGACGTCCCAAGCATGCCGGATGTCAAGACGCACCACCGGCAAATTGAGGCGATGAAGCTGGCCTTTGCCGACGGGAAGGCGTACATCGCCGACCGCCGCTATATGGACTACAGTCTAGACGAGCTGTTATCGGAATCGTTTGCTGCGATGCGCCGGGCGCAAATCGGCAAGGAGGCGCTCATGCCAGAGCCGGGAACGCCGCCAAAAGGCGGAACGGTCTATTTGGCTGCCGCTGACGGTGAAGGGAATATGGTGTCCTATATTCAAAGCAATTACATGGGCTTCGGATCCGGCCTCGTCATCCCGGGCACGGGCATCGCCTTGCACAACCGCGGCCATAACTTCGCCTTTGATGACGGCCATCCGAACGGGCTCGCTCCAAGGAAAAAGCCGTACCATACGATCATCCCCGGCTTTTTGACGAAAGGCGGCACACCGATCGGCCCGTTTGGCGTCATGGGCGGATTCATGCAGCCGCAAGGGCATATGCAAGTGATCATGAACACGGTCGATTTCGCGCTGAATCCGCAAGCGGCGCTCGATGCGCCGCGTTGGCAGTGGCTAGAAGGGAAAACCGTGCTCGTCGAGCCGCACTTCCCGCGTCATATCGCCGAAGCGCTCGCTCGCAAAGGGCATGACATCCGCGTGGCGCTTGACGGCGGCCCGTTCGGGCGCGGGCAAATCATTTGGCGCGATCCTGACACCGGCGTGCTCGCTGCCGGGACGGAGCCGCGCACGGATGGAGCGGTCGCCGCTTGGTGAAACTCACATATGTAGCGGCGAAAGAGGGGATTCCGCTCCTTCGCTCCCTCTTTCGCTCGTTTTTTATTTGATTGTAAACGTCACCTTCGCCCGGGCGTTCGGCCAGTTTTTGTCGGCGAGCCACCACTCAAGTGTGTATGTTCCAGGTTTTAGGTGGCGGAACGTTTCCTGAAAGGACAGTTCTTGTCCTTGTTTTAACGTCCGCTGCTCGTAAATTTGCGTAAACATCTTTCCTTCGCTGAACTGCTTCACCTTTTTGCCATCGCAGTACAAAATGTAGTCGTATTTTTTTCCGCTCGTGAATGTTACGGTTTGCACGCGCTCGGTTTGGTTTTTCACTGTGAAGGTAAACACATAGACGCCGTCTTTCTTCTTATATGTCAATGACGGCTCCAACGTCCCAGCGATGATGCCTTTCCCGCCTGCGGATCCCGGTTTGCCTGCTGGGGCGGGGCCAAGAATGTGGTTTTTTGCCTGCGGCCGATCGTCGGCATTAACATGCACGAGCAGTGCGTTCGCTGCCGTCATCCCTGCTAATGCCGCAACGATGCCGATCACTTTTCTTTTGCCCATGTCGGTGCCTCCTTTTCACCTCTTTTACAATATAGTCGTTTCCCATTTTCCGTTCGTTACAAACCGTAAAAAATTGTGAAAAAAACCGTTGTCCGCCTTGATGTTTCTGGTATATATGCCCGATTTGTCTAATAAAATGTTACAAATTGAACAGCAATGAGAGTGGTTGAGGTGGGGATCGTTCACAACCGGCAAGCGACGCGGCGAAGACGCTTCCGAGACATCCAACGAAAGCGGCGCTCATCATAGGCAAGACGAGTCTCATTTCACACTTCTCACTTCTCACATCCAACTTAGGGAGGGCGAGTGGTGTGCACGATTACATCAAAGAGCGTACGATCAAGATTGGCAAGTATATCGTGGAGACGAGGAAAACCGTTCGCGTCATCGCGAAGGAATTTGGCGTGTCCAAAAGCACCGTTCATAAAGACTTGACCGAGCGGCTGCCGGAAATCAACCCGGAGCTGGCCCAAGAAGTCAAACAAATTCTCGATTACCATAAATCGATCCGCCATTTGCGCGGCGGTGAAGCGACAAAGAAAAAGTATAAAAAACAGGCGGTAAAAAATAACTGACTTTTTTCCTTGCCATCTGCCGTTTGCGGTCGCCATATGGTAAAATAACCTATTAGGAATGATTTTTTAGGGCAGAGGCAAGGAGGGCAAGGTATGTTTTCACGAGATATCGGGATTGACCTAGGCACGGCGAACGTCCTCATTTTCGTCAAAGGCAAAGGCATCGTGCTCAATGAGCCGTCCGTCGTGGCGATCGACAAAAATACAAACAAGGTGCTGGCAGTCGGCGAAGAAGCACGACGAATGGTCGGACGTACTCCTGGGAATATTGTTGCCATTCGGCCGCTCAAAGACGGCGTCATTGCCGATTTTGACATTACCGAAGCGATGCTTAGGCACTTTTTAAGCAAGCTCGACCTCAAAGGCTTTTTCGCCAAACCGCGCATTTTGATTTGTTGCCCGACGAACACGACATCCGTCGAGCGGAAAGCGATCAAAGAAGCGGCGGAAAAAAGCGGCGGCAAAAAAGTGTACTTGGAGGAAGAGCCGAAAGTCGCTGCCATTGGCGCCGGAATGGACATTTTTCAGCCGTGCGGAAACATGGTCGTCGATATTGGCGGTGGCACGACCGATGTCGCAGTTCTCTCGATGGGAGACATTGTCACCGCCTCTTCCATTAAGATGGCCGGGGACAAGTTTGATATGGAAATTTTAAACTATATCAAGCGTGAATATAAACTGCTCATTGGGGAGCGAACGGCCGAAGAAATCAAAATCAAAGTGGCAACGGTATTCCCAGGCGCACGGGCCGAGGAAATCGACGTCCGCGGCCGCGATCTTGTCACCGGGCTGCCGCGCACGATTACGATCCGTTCCGATGAAATCGAACGCGCTCTCCGCGAACCGGTGTCATTGATTGTCCAAGCGGCCAAAAGCGTGCTTGAGCGCACGCCGCCAGAGCTGTCGGCGGACATTATCGATCGCGGCGTCATCTTGACGGGGGGCGGCGCCTTGCTTCATGGCATTGATTTGCTGCTGTCAGAAGAGCTGAAGCTCCCGGTGTTTGTCGCCGAGAATCCGATGGACTGCGTCGCTCTTGGCACCGGATTGATGCTCGAGAACATCGACCGCGCGCCGAAAACGCAGCTTCTTTAACGGTTGATTCATCGCCAGCGCCCCACGGGCGGACAGAAGATGCGCGAAAAAAGGAAAGGCGGGGGATGCGGCGGCCGCTTTTGCCCATCTATAATAAAGAAAAAGGGCCGTTGTCTGCGCCGCCAAGACCGCGCAGCTTCTTTTGCCTTGCGGAAGGTTGTCGGCCTTTTCGGTTGAGGCCGCGAACCGAGATGGCTTAGAAAACCGGTGAAAAACGGCTGAGTCCCTTCATCAATGGGAGAACGCGTGGGGCCGATTCAACAAGGTTTTTCTAATTGAGAAATAAAATGGAAAACCCGTATCTAGGATGAAATCCCCAACCTCCTAGAGAGCTGGTGAAAAATCGCTGTCACACACGAATCGGCGGCATGTTCATTCAGAAAAGAAACTTGATTTTGCA
>JAAROH010008065.1_pt1 | contig 16284 bp, 14 predicted proteins | sample 7248631 | NCBI WGS metagenome assembly JAAROH01 (sample SAMN09772309, study PRJNA484901) | compost metagenome | isolation source: Vermicomposting unit | place: India
CAGCGTATTCTCTATCCTTTGGGAATCAAGGAATAACGAACATCGCAATTACCTCACAATTTTACTTAATTTTTAAGACAAAGAAAAGTTACGAAAATCATCTTCTGAATTGTTGACTCTTGCCCCTAATGAGTGAGTTATAAGATAAAATTGTTCATCTTCAGGAAATGATGTAAAGAAAATTTCCCTATTCTAGCACTAATCTGTTTTTGGCTGCCTTAAATGCTTCTATTTCACTTAAAACTTTTTTCCACGAAATCCATCGATATATGATTTCTCTGCAACACCCTTAATTTATTATTCTTATTTTTTACATATGGAGTTAGTTGTAATTTATTAATGACCATATAATGCCTTTTAATAAAAAGAGTTTACATCAGGCAAAAACCTTTACATTTTCTGAAAACATTTTCAAAATCAGCTATGTCATAATAAACATGTAACTAGAAAGTACTACAAAAACAACAAGAAATGGGGTGACCCAAATCATTTATACATGTACGCTTAATCCAGCAGTTGACCTATTTGTAGAACTTGATACATTGACACCCGATGTAGTAAATAGGACAAATGCTGAAGATTATATACCTAATGGAAAAACTATTAATATATCTTTCATTTTAAATAGAATGGGAGTTGATAACAAAGCACTTGGTTATATCGGTGGATTTACAGGAAATTTCATAAAAACCGAATTAGAAAACCAAGGTATTCAAACAGACTTTATCGAAGTTGACGGAATTACAAGAATCAATACCTTTATTCGAGCAAATGAACAAGAATATAAAATCGTTAACCGGGGCCCCGTCATTCCTGAAAACAAAGTCAATGAATTGTTAGAGAAAATTGGTGATATCCTATCCGGAAGCGTGTTATTCGTATCAGGGAGCCTTCCTCGGGGTGTTAAAGATGATATTTTTGTAGAAATTGCAAAAATATGCCATCAAAATAAAGTAAAACTTGTACTCGATATCAGTTCAAAAAGATTACTGGATTGCCTTTCTTATCAACCTTTTATAATTAAACCAAATGAGGAAGAACTTGCCTTCATCTTTGATAAAAAACAACTAACAAAAGAAGAAATTATGGAATTAGGACAAAACCTAGTTGAACAAGGTGCGCAACAAGTTTTAATTTCTTTAGGTGAAAAAGGCTCACTTTATATTTCAAAGGAAAAAATGATTCGAGTAACATCTCCCAAAGGAAAAGTCGTCAACACAGCCTGTGCAGGAGACGCATTACTAGGCTCCTTTTGCGGAAAACTAATTCAAGGTGTCACCTTAGAAGAAGCATTAATGTTCGCATCAGCAACAGGTGCATCTACCGCTTTTACATCAGGTTTAAGTGATTTATCGGATGTTCATGAATTAATGAAGCAAATTACCATTTATCAAGTATATCAAAATGTTTCATAGGAGGAAAAAGTCGATGAGTAAAATTAAAATAGTCGCTGCTACAGGTTGCCCTACCGGTATTGCCCATACATTTATGGCTGCTGAGGCTCTCGAACAAGCAGCGAAAAAGCTTGGGGTAGAAATTAAAGTAGAAACCCATGGACAAGTAGGTATTGAGAACACACTGACAAAAGAAGAAATCCGTCAAGCCGATGGTGTTATTATTGCAGCGGATAAAGATGTGCAAGCAGAAAGGTTTGTTGGAAAACCAGTCATTGATGTACCAGTCGCCCATGCAATCAAAGATGCAGAAAAATTAATTCAAACCATTATTGACGGAAAGGCAACCGTTTACAAGGCAAAAAAGCAAGAATCAGATACAACTGAAAATACGGCAAGTACTTCAGGCTCATCCATTGGCCGTCAAGTTTATAAACACTTAATGAATGGGGTTTCTCACATGCTTCCATTCGTTGTCGGCGGCGGGGTATTAATCGCAGTTTCGTTTTTATTTGGTATTTATTCAGCAGATCCTAATCATGAATCTTATAATGCATTTGCCGCGATGTTAAAAAATATCGGTGGTATCGGATTTGGGCTCATGGTTCCAATTTTAGCAGCGTATATTGCTGAATCCATTGCAAAACGCCCTGGTTTAGTTGTCGGCTTCATTGGAGGGATGATTGCTTACACTGGTGGGGCAGGTTTCCTTGGAGGGATCGTTGCCGGTTTCATTGGCGGTTACATTATTTTATTACTAGGTAAATTGTTAAGTGGACTACCAAAATCGCTTGAAGGTCTTAAAGCCATTTTCTTATATCCTGTACTTGGTATTTTCCTAGTTGGTACCCTTATGACATTCTTAGTTAACCCGATGACTACAATTAATGAAGCAATGATGGATTTCTTATCCGGTTTCCAAGAAGCAAACCCAATTCTTCTAGGTCTTATTGTAGGTTCTATGTCCGCATTTGATATGGGCGGTCCGGTAAACAAAGCAGCGTATGTAACAGGGACAGCACTACTGTCTGAAGGTAACTTCTACTTCATGGCCGGTGTTTCTGCAGCATGTATTACACCACCACTTGTGACAGCTTTTGCCGTATTATTCTTTAAAAAATATTTCAATCAATCCGAACGCAATGCAGGTCTCGTAAACTTTATCTTAGGTTCAACTCATATTACAGAAGGTGCGATTCCTTTTGCAGCGAAAAACCCAATTGTTGTTATTCCAATTTTAATGATTGCGTCATCCATCTCAGCTATTTTAACTTACCTATTTGGTGTACAAGTTCCTGCTCCACACGGCGGATTCCTTGTATTACCGGTTGTTACAGGTGCTGTTCAATGGTTAATCGCAATACTCTCAGGGTCATTAGCAGGTGCTTTCCTCTATGGATTATATAAAAAAAGAGAAGCACAAAAAGAAAGATCTGCTGAAATAGCAGCGTAAGGTTTTAAAGGAGTTGGAAACATTGGAAGCAATATCTTTAGAAAATATTCGTGTGAACGAAAACATTCATTCACAATTGGAAGCTTTTAATAGAATCGCAGAATTGGCTATTTCGAATGGAATAGCCAATTCCAAACCAGCGATTGTAGATGGTTTACTTGATCGTGAAGCAGAAAGTACGACCGGTTTTATGGATGGATTTGCCATACCACACACAAAATCTAGTGAAATCAAAAAACCAAGTGTTATTATTCTAAAATCAACGAACGGCATTGAATGGAACTCATTAGATGGAAGTCCCGTTCGTTTCATTATTTCACTTTTAGTTCCCGAAGAAGACGCAGGTACAACGCACTTAACTCTATTATCCTCATTATCTAGAATTCTCATCCGCAGTGAGGTTCGAGATCAATTAATAAATGCATCTTCAGCCAGTGAAATAGTAGAGATTTTATCATCTGTGATGAAAAACACTTGAAATCTTGGAGGTAATAAAATTGACAGTTACAACAGACCGGAAGCTTGTAAACACAAAAGAAATGTTATTAAATGCACAAAAGGAAAAATATGCAGTACCTGCTTTTAACATTCATAACCTTGAAACTGTTCAAGTTGTAGTGGAAACAGCTGCTGAAATGCGTTCACCGGTAATCATCGCAGGAACACCGGGAACATTTGATTATGCAGGACGTGATTATATTCAAGCCATCGCTGAAACAGCAGCACGTAAATATGATATTCCGATTGCATTGCACTTAGATCACCATGAAAATTTTGATGACATTAAAACATCCATTGACTTAGGAACAAAATCAGTTATGATCGATGCTTCCCACTTCACATTTGAAGAAAACATTCGTTTAGTAAAACAAGTTGTTGAATACGCTCATGCAAATGGTGTAACAGTGGAAGCTGAATTAGGACGCTTAGGCGGGCAAGAAGATGATTTAATTGTAGATGAAAAAGATTCTTTATTTACAAACCCAGTCGCAGCTAAAGAATATGTGGAAAGAACAGGTATTGATTCACTTGCTGTCGCAATCGGTACAGCACATGGTCTATACAAATCAGAACCAAATCTTGATTTTCAACGGTTAGCTGAAATTGAAAAGCTTGTCGATATACCACTTGTTCTTCATGGGGCTTCTGGTGTAAGTGTAGAAGATGTTCGTAAAGCCATAACACTTGGTGTATGCAAAGTAAACATCGCTACAGAATTAAAAATACCTTTCTCTAATGCATTACGTAAATATTTAGTAGAAAATCCGGAAGCTAATGACCCAAGAAAATACATGACACCGGCAAAAGCAGCAATGCGTGAAGTTGTTATTGAAAAAATTAAAATGTGCATGAGTGAAAATCGGTATTGAGATTTGAAAACGTGACTGGTCTTATTCAATAAAAAGAGGGTGGACCCATGTCATCCTCTTTTTATTGTGCTTTTAATAGAGTAGTTTTTTGCAAATTTGGGTAGGTAGAGTGAATCTAATCTAAGAGACCGTTCTTTGATAGATAGACCAAAACGGCCTTAGTCGGTAGGGCAATCACTTCTATGTGAGATTGATTCGCTTAATTTTCTATTTGAACTCTCCCTTATAAAGCTAAAACATCCTTATCACATATGCATCTAGTAAAATCCTTGAAATCACCTGCAATGGCAGTCTTGAGCGCACCTCATAATCCGGAAAAAACGATTGCGTACCTTTATAACCGAGGAGTACTATTTCCGATAAATTGGCGAGTGATGAATCAACACCTGCTGTTAAAGTGATGGTGCTGATTGATTTCATTTTTAAATTTAGGCATGCATCCACAAGTTCCTTTGTTTCCCCACTTAACGAAACAAAAATGGCAATTTCAGTATCCTTCAATTTTTTGGAAATTACCCTAATGATGTTCGGGTCATTATGCATTTCACAATTTTTCCCTAACAATTGGAGTTTAATGGTTATTTCATTGGCAATCATTTCCGAAAAGCCTCGTGCAAAGACATAAATTTTTTCAGCATGATGTATTTTTTGTATTGCATCTTCAATATTTCCGAGGCTTAACATCTTAATAGTATTCAACACTTCAAACTCATTCTTTTTTATTGCGGTGTTAATTTTTTTCTCAATCGTATCAATTGAATTTTCCGAGTGCACTGTTTTCGTAAGGTCTTTAATACTATATTTAAAAGAAGTAAATCCATCATAACCAATCTTTTTCATTAATCGAACAATGGTTGCAGTCGAAACATTGGCCTCTTCACTTAGCTTAACAATGGACATGGAAGGTATTTCGTTTATATGCTTCACAATATATTTTAATACATAGCGTTCTGACTCACTTAACGTTTGGTATTTTTCAATTGGTATGTCAAAAAACAACTCACTCATCGAAATCCCACCTTTATCTTTTTAATTACTCACTCAACTTTCGCAGACTGAAATTGGCAAATAAGCCTTGATATAGCTAGGAAGGTTGGATATCCACTGTTCTAGTTGACTTTGAATTAATTTTTTGATTTTCTTGTTGGTCTGTTTTATTACATCTTGAAGAAGCTCGATTAACTGCTGCAATGCGACAGCCCAATCAAGTTCATTTACTTCATCACATAGTTCATAAAACAGACCACCAATTGTTCGTTCATCCGTATTACAACGATTCTGCCAAGAGAGTACAATAAAACGTGTAAATACAATCGTTGTATGGGCAATAAGCGCATCATATGAACGACTTTGGAACTCTTTTTCAAGTTTTAAAAGGGATTTGGTTGTCTTAAAGAAAACCTCGATATCCCAGCGCATTCCGTAGATTCGCACAATTTCTTGTTCGGAGAGCGTGCAATCGGTACTAAGGATGGCAAGCCACTCACTTTTCTTATTTCTATTTTGAATAAATACCACTTTAACGGGTGTCCCGTTAGCCATTGTTGTATGAATTGAACGAAGAACTCCTTTCCCGGATGGAACAGGTACAGCTAAGCGATAAAGTTGCTTTAGTGAAACCATTTTATCGTTTACGTTATAGCGTTGTTTTGTTTCTTTAACCATCCCTATGACATCTAATCCTTGATCGACAATCGCTTTAACAAGTGGTGGCAAGGTAAACCAAGAATCCATAAGAACATAGCTGGCTTCGATTCCACTCGTTAATGCACGCTTAATCATATCAGGAATCTGTTCAGGCTCTGTTTGAAGTGCATTTTGTCTACGTTTATAGCCACATGTGCGTTTATCAATGTGATCAGAAATACCATTGATTTGTGACTTTCTCGAACTGACTAAAGAAAAGTCAATTGGCATAAATGTATGGCCATCTGACCAACCCAAAGTAAGCATACGAAAACCTTTATAAAAGCGCATTTTAAGTGAAGCATGATCAAAACAACGAGCGAGCAATTCGACCTTTTTACTGCGATTTCGATCATAGGAAGAATCATCAATAATGAACACTTTTGGTCGTGTTCGATTCGTAAGACTTGCCACTTTTCGAATGGTAAAAGTGCTCAATAGTAATAAAAAGCGGCGCCAGTTGAACGTTGCTTGGTTTAAAAAACGATAAACAGCGTCCTTAGCTGGAAATTGATCTGCTTTCTTTGAATCCAGTAGGGAAAACCAATTTCTATGTTGAAAAATCAAACAAAAAATAAGTTGAAATAAGTAAGAACAGCTAAAGCCAAACGATTTTTTAATTCCTGCCTGGCGTAGATGCTTATTTATTTCAAGCTCAGAAAAAACAGAGTCAAGTTCTTTTGGTAGTTGATTAAATTGGCTATTTTGGTTTATCATATAGGGGACACCTCCTCTGTATGGTAGTGTTTTTCGTCAATTACACTATACCAAAGAACGAGGTGTTTTTTCATGATTATTTAAATTTGTCAACGAATATATTTGATAAACTCTGGTTTCAATAAAACCAATGATTAATGCTTATTTTTTAGGTGCGAAAGTTGAGTTACTCATATTATATTAGTATTAATGTATAATACCGATATTATTTTATTCATGGTTTAGTAAGAAACTCGTTAGAACTAGTAACAGGATGAATGGAGGATGCCAAATAGAATAAAAATTTGTAAAGCCAATATTTAAACCAAAATCCTATCTTACTTCATTTTAATAAAAAACTAAACCTGAACCATAAACTAGATTCTTTCATAATCATGAAATTTACAAGTGAAAAAAATGGGGAAAAGTGAAGCTAAGCGGGTCCAATTAATTGAGTATAAATGATTAAGGCTATATTTAGTAAGCTCATCAATGGAATATATTAACGATATTCATTAAAGCCATTGGGCAAATAAAAGCATCAAAGTAATCAATGAAAGTACCGCCTTTTAATGAGTAACTAACTGATCTTTTGGCAAGGAGGAGGGTTTTTTTATTATAGTGACGAATGCAACAAATGAACTCCACTTTTCTTTGGTTAACAAATTCATTAATGTTCTATGCTCTGCTTCACTACGGCAACAAATATAGCATAAATCTTCTAAATATAACTCGTCAGGTACAATGATTTCAGCATGTCTGTCTATATGGAACAATCTTGTCTCTTTCCTCTGGCAAAAACCAGTCATCATGATAAACTTGCCTAAATAACTCCGACAGTATTAACAGTATTAACAAGAACACGAGCTGGGCTTTTCAACAAATCTCCAACAACATAGGTAATCAACTTTGTTCACCCCCTTACCTCAGACAAGATTCATAAGATATTTATAAACATTATATACGAACTTATGTTTCTAATCAAATTTTTGATAGCGCCTCAGCCGATTAAAATACCAATATTATATACATACGCCATAAAGAACAAATTTTGAAGCTGTTTTATTTGCGAAAGCAGGTCCTTTTTCTTTTTTACAGTACAATCATAAACAAGAAGTTATTTTTCGACAAATTTCGTGAAGTGATAAGAACCCTACCCAAATAGGAAGGAAAACGTCAAAAAATGTCGAATAAAGTAATATGAAATTCATGGTACTGTTAAAATATTGATAAAGGAGGGTCCTTGTTTGAATGAACTAAATCCTATAAGAATTTGGGGTAATTGGAAAGAGGGTTACGCTTTAGATTGGCATACTTTAAAAAGTATTTACTTAGGTGTAGATGAGTGGGGACATAATCAGTATGAAACAACTAGGAGTAAATTAGGTGAAATGGTGTATCAATTAAAGTATAATCAAAATATATCTGTATTAGATGAAATGATTCACTTAATTGCACCATTCTTAGATTGGTGGAACATTTCATCCAAAGTGAGTGCTATTATTCCTGTTCCACCGTCAAATATCAACAGAATATTTCAACCTGTATTTGAAATCTGTAATAAACTGAGTGAATACTTGGCTATTCCATTATACACAGAGTTTTTAATAAAAAATAATCATATTCAATCAAAAAATTTGGATAGAATAAATAAGATTGAAATATCGGGTTCTATTAAAAGACGTTTAAGATTTCAAACAGAAGTAAATGTACTACTTATTGACGATTTATTCCAAACAGGTTCTACATTAACCGAATGTGTCAAAATATTAAAGACAGATTCTCACATTAGAGATATATTTGTTTTAACAATGACAAAAACAAGGAGGGTAAATAAATGAAGGTTTTTGTCGCTGGGCCACGTGCGGTATCACGATTGAATAAAGATGTTCAGAAGAGGTTGGAAAATATTATTAAAAATAATTTAACCATTTTAGTTGGAGATGCAAATGGTATCGATAAGCAGGTACAAAGTCTTTGCTATTCGTTAAACTATCAGAAAGTAAAAGTTTTCGCTTCAAACGGGAAAGCACGTAACAACATTGGCAAATGGGAAGTTGAAAATGTGAAGGTTGCTCCCGGTACGAGAGGATTTAATTTTTATGCAGCAAAAGATTTAGAAATGGCGAAAAATGCAGATTACGGGTTTATGATTTGGAATGGTAAAAGTAGAGGAACACTTAATAATATCATGAATCTTGTAAAGTTAAATAAAACCGTTTTGGTATACTTAATTCCTAACCATAAATTTTTCACTATCAAAACAAACCATGATTTAGAACTCTTGTTAAATTCCACAGTAAATAATCCAAGTACAAGTCCCAACAACTCTAAGGAGAACATGGAACAATTAGAACTTTTTTAAAAATATGGAGAAAAACTTACCAAATGCTGGTAAAAAGGATGGCAATAAGAAAGATTCCAGTAATCAATTACCTCTGTACTAAAATTCAAAGAAGGACTGAGCTCAGTAATTTAAAAAATCTCCAATGAGGTGGTCAGTCCTCTTTTTCACTTCCATATATTTAAATTTCTCAAGTTCAAGAAATACATGGAGGAATTTGTAAACATAACATAACAGCTGACTTGCCTTGTTGAAGGGGCTGTCCAGAAATTCGTATTTTAGACTTCTGGATGTCCCTTTTCACGTTTCAAAACCTTGATATATCAACATTCTTGATTATCAAATTTTTGGGGATTTCTACTTTTCGGACAGCCCCTTCCCTGTGGTGTTGTCTGGCACTACATGTGGGCCATGGGAAAATTTCCTTACCCCCACCAGCTCTGACTTCAATTACTACAACGCATTCAGTATGGCCTCTGCGGTTGTTTTTGCATCACCAAAGCACATATAAGAATTTTCCTTGAAAAATAACGGGTTTTGTACGCCGGCATATCCCGCGCTCATGGAACGTTTCATAACAATAACATTTTTTGCCTTCCAAACTTCGAGTACCGGCATCCCGCCAATTGGGCCGCTCGGATTTTCGATTGCAGCCGGATTGACCGTATCATTGGCCCCGATAACAAGCACAGTATCTGTCTCCGGAAAATCATCATTAATTTCTTCCATATCTAGAACAATATCATAAGGTACTTTTGCTTCCGCTAACAATACATTCATATGACCCGGAAGCCGCCCTGCCACCGGATGAATACCAAAACGGACGTTAACCCCTTGATCGCGGAGTTTTTTCGTAATTTCCGCCACCGGATATTGCGCTTGAGCTACAGCCATCCCATAACCAGGTGTAATAATAACAGAACTTGACCCCTTTAACATTTCTGCTGCATCTTCCGGGCTGATTTCCCGGTAATCACCCATTTCTTCCGCTTCCCCGCTTGCTCCTTCATTTCCAAAGCCACCGGTAATAACAGAGAAAAAGTTCCGGTTCATGCCTTGACACATAATATAGGACAAAATTGCTCCCGACGACCCCACCAATGCTCCGGTAATAATTAACAAATCATTTGACAGCATAAATCCCGATGCCGCAGCCGCCCAACCGGACAATGAGTTCAACATGGAAATAACAACCGGCATGTCTGCACCGCCGATTGCCATGACCATATGCCAGCCTAAAAATAACGCAATCGCCGTCATAATGGCAAGGTAGACAATACCGGATTGTGAAGCTCCTGCAGAAATAAATAAAAATATAAGAACCGCAGACACAAGCACCAACCCAATATTCAACAAATCTTTATATGGTAAAATAAGTGGACTGGAGCGAATTTTGCCATGAAGTTTTCCAAAAGCGATAATTGAACCGGTAAAGGTAACAGCCCCAATAAAAATACCGAGAAAAATTTCCGTTAAATGAATGATTAGCATAGATCCAACAAAAGAATGATCAGAAAGTAACTCGATAAAGCTGTTATAGCCTACAAATACGGCTGCCAATCCGACAAAACTATGTAAAGCTGCGATTAATTCCGGCATTTCCGTCATTTCGACTCGTTTTGCTAAAAGAATACCGATGATCGCACCGATTAAGACAGCCACCAAAATATATGCCATACTTTCAACATCAAGTTCAATACTTACAATCGTTGTAACCAAGGCAATCGCCATACCCAAAATACCAAAATAGTTGCCACGTTTTGCTGTTTCCTGCTTCGATAGACCGGCTAAGCTCATAATAAACAATATCCCTGCAATCATATACGCTGCAGTAACTAAACCTTGCGACATTGATTACACCTCCTTGCTCTTCGTAAACATCTTTAACATGCGTTTAGTAACGGTGAACCCGCCAAATATATTGATCGTAGCAATTAATATACCAAGAAAAGACAAGATTTTAACCGATGTTAGGGAACTGTTCATCTGTAATAAGGCACCTACGATAATAATACCGGAGATGGCATTCGTAACCGACATAAGCGGTGTATGTAAAGCATGGGTTACATTCCAAACAACATAATAGCCAACTACAATGGCAAGGGCAAAAACCGTTACATGTGATAAAAATTCAGGAGGTGAAACTTGACCTAACCATAGGAAGAACACAATTGCCAGCCCACCAAATACCACTTTTAACAAGGAGCGGTGTTTCTTTTCTTTAACCGGTGTCTCGCTTGGTTCTGCTTGCTTCGTCTCTTTCTTCGAGGTTTGCGTCGCCGATACACGAATTGGCGGCGGTGGGAAGGTAATTTGCCCTTCTTTTACGACACTCATATGGCGTAAAATCACATCTTCAAAATTGATATCAATCTCGCCGTTTTTTTCCTTGCAAAGTAATTTTGTTAAATTGACGAGATTGGTTGCATACATTTCAGATGATTGAGCCGGCAGTCGACCGGGCAAATCTGTATAACCAATCACTTTCACCCCGGAAGCAGTTACAATCATTTCTCCCGGCACTGTATATTCACAGTTACCTCCACTTGAAGCGGCCATATCAACAATCACCGAGCCCGGCTTCATACTGTCAACCATCGCTTTCGTAATTAACTTAGGTGCCGGTTTTCCTTGAACAAGTGCGGTGGTTATAATAATATCAACCTCTTTCGCCTGTTCAGCAAAAAGAGCCATTTCTGCTTGAATGAATTCGTCGGACATGACTTTGGCATATCCTGTAGAAGTAGAACCATCTTCTTCACCGGCAAAGTTTAATTTCAAAAATTCTCCGCCCATTGATTCGATTTGTTCCGCCACTTCCAGACGCGTATCAAAGGCCCGAACAATCGCACCAAGGGATTTACTCATTCCAATCGCGGCCAACCCGGCTACCCCTGCACCAATGACCAATACTTTTGCCGGTGGTACTTTCCCGGCAGCGGTAATTTGCCCGTTAAAAAATCGTCCAAATGCATGAAGTGCTTCTGTAACCGCCCTGTATCCTCCAATATTAGCCATTGAAGATAAAGCGTCCATTGATTGGGCACGTGAAATGCGCGGAACCATGTCCATTGCCAGTACATTGATGTTTTTTTGGGAAAGCTCTTTAACAAGTGCGCCGTTTTGTGCCGGATACAAGAAACTGACGAATGTCGCCCCTTCCTTAATCTTTGAAACTTCTTCCTCGGTGGGCGGATTCACTTTATAAATTAAATCACATTGAAACACATCATCAGCTTCGACAATTTCTGCTCCGGAGCTGATATACTGTTCATCGGTAAAACTTGCCGCCTCACCTGCACCTGTCTCAACCGCAACTTGAAACCCAAGTTTTTTCAGTTGAATGACGGATTTTGGAGTCGCTGCAACACGTCTTTCACCGGCAACTCGTTCTTTAGGTATTCCTATTCTCATTCCCGATACTCCTTTCAGCAAAAGGATTTTTTCTAATGATAAAGTGAAACTTCCAGCAGGGATTTTATTTTATCCCCACTGATGGGTAGTTGAACCAATTGGGCACTTACTTACAGGCAGCCCCGTCCCCCCACCTTCTTTGCAAACTCGAAAATCTTGATGTGGGAGCCTTACTGCAGGTTAAGGTGAGCTAAAATGGAAAACTTTTCACTTGCTCCCTCCAATTTTCCAAAAAATTACTAATCTCTTTCATTATATTAAATTCTTCTATATATTTAGTCGAAAAAAATGACAAAAGTTTGTAATTGTATGATGATTGGATTTTTTTGTCTATTCAAAAGAAGAGTGTTTAGCAGAATACAATTTTTTGTTAGAATAACGGGGAAAATTAGTTGAATTACATTTGTGGATTCTGCGGCAATAACTTCATTGACATCCTTCCAGTTTAATCGATTGTAAAACTTAGTATGTTATTTAACTTTTTTACTAAAATAATTTCAAAGGTAAATACCCGTATTTTAATTTTATTTAAAGTGCATAACGACTGGAAGCTGATTATATGGGAAAATCGTTTTAGAGCTTTCCGCTTTTTTTGTAGAATTTTGCGGCTGCTTCTTGAAAGGAGTCTATTTATACCAGTACTTTAAGGCATTTTCAATCAAACGTTTGATTATCTCAGGCAATGACAGACACCAATCGAACCAGTATGATAAACTTATTAGTAAATATATTTAAACGGGACGAACCTGAGGAGATGAGAATATGCTTAAAGCTATTAATACCACAAATATGGCCGGTATCCGCACCATTGGCGACTTTAATGATTTCGAACAATTGTATGAAGCCATTCACCAAATATTGCCGGAAGAGGGAGAAGATATGGAAGTTGAAGATTCCAGACTGCGTGTACTTGGCTTTTGTTACGATCTTCGCCACGCCCTTATGGGAGATCGGGATTATGAATATGTTGACAACGGTTTGAATGATGATATTATCCAACAGCTAGGAATTGTCGGTCCCAAGAAAAACCTATATCTTGCTTTCCCAACGTTTTATCCTGAAATGATATTTGTTACATTTGCTCTTAACTATTTTATTAGCGAATACGAAGCGAAACGTAAGAAAACGACTTGGGATTCCTGTCCGGGAATTGCTAGAAATTTTCAGAATGCAGTATTAGCATGCTTAAAAGAAACATTGACACCACAAAAATTTATAAATTCAATACGTTTGTTGAACAGCAATCCAAGTATTTTAAAAAATTATAGGACACAATATCTCGACTTCCTTAATTTACGTTTTCTCGAATGGGACCCTACAAAACGGGAACAAAATATATCTATTCTTGTAAAACGAATTATTGAAAAAGGGACAGAGTATCAACAAATAGAGAGAAAAATAATGCAAGCAGCCTATAAATATCAATGCCTTCCAAGTGAAATTGAACTTAACGAAGAATATCCGGAGCATATCGACTGGTAATCGATATGCCCCTTTAAGCAGTTTCGGCAAATATTTATGTGGACCGGGTACCTGTAGGGTTTATACTTATTTGAATCTTCTGAGGTTGAAAGTCTTGTGTTGGTTATTAAGTAAACGATCGAAAGGATGCATTTTCGAAAATTTTCCATCAATCATGTCATCAATAACCGGAACCACCGACATAACAACAAAGACATTTGAAGCCATCCAAGTCACACCTGTGAGCAGCTGGACATACACCTTTTTCGACTTAACAGTTACAAAAGAATAATGCTTTGTGTAAATGGCTTAAATACATATCCAAATTCCAAAAAAACAATTAAATCCTTAAAGGAGTTTTTATCTCTCTTAATGTCAAAGTCTAGAAAAAATATATACGTGAACAAGAGAATCATGATATAGCACTTGGTAAGTTAAGCGTATATGGATACGCGAACCCATTTAAAGGTAAGTAAGTTATACAAACACTTAGGGGTATACAATAGAGGCAAGCACAATAAGACATTTGAATGCTAAATGAAAGCCAGCGATTTAAGACGCCGGCTGGTAGTTTAGGTTTATAGTATTATGCAAACTACCCTTGGAAGGGTGAGTATGATTTTACTAATATCAAATTAGTGTTAATTGTTCAATTACATCAAATTCCGAGTCTTTATCTTCGTTAATCGTACTTTGTCCAAAGACAATAATTTTAACCTTTAGTTGAGGCTTAGCGTTTATATTTACTTGTTCAATTTTTGCCGAGTATTTCCCGTTATTTTTTATCACATCATACATAAAACCGCTATAAAATGCTGGTATAAACCCTAACTTCACGTCTGAATTTCTAGTAAAGACGGCAACTGCTTTAGAATCTTTAGGATTCTCCAAATCGAGTTCAAATCTAACCTCGTCGTTATTTTTTAATTTCTGTAAAACCTTTTCACCTTCATAATAACGCCAGCCAGCAATATAAAAGTCAAAATCAAAATGGTCATTATACTTATAAATGGGTGAAACAAACTCGTAAGGATCAGTTGCTAGCCTCCCACCGGTAGCCCTTAATAAATCCATATCTGTGTAATCTTTAGATAATCCAAATGATTGTAGAAGCTCGTGAAAATCAGGCCGACGTTTATCTGGCAACCTTCTGGCAAAAGCTTCGAACAAGCGATCAGACTTATATATTTTCTTAATGTCTCTAAAAGACAAATGCAGTTTATATCCATCGTTTATAGCGTCAAATAGTGTTCTTCTTTTACCACTTAGCTCATAGGAAAAGGTATATTCACCATTTAGGCTTGATAAATTTCCAATATGGTATCGTTGACGTGTTTCGATATTTTGCCAAATAAGCCATAATACAAATGGTCGTTTAACCATGATTACTCACTTCCATCTAAAATTTTAATTAACCAATCTCTACGATAAAGTAAAAGTTTTAATACCCATTCTTTATATATATCACTCATAATTGAATCGGGTATGATATTTAGGATTTTAATAATCATGCCATTATTTAATCCAGATATATAATTAGCTATTTTTTTTATCTTTGAAGGGTATCGACTTCTAATTACAGGAATTAATTCGGTATACTTTGGTTTCTTTTTATCACCTATTCCAATCAGTGAATAACTCCTATTATTATATGCCTTAAACATATTTTTGTCCTTAAACATTAACTTTATCCGTTCTTCTTTTAATTGAAATCCCAAAGATGTCCCATTATCATATATTGGAGCCAACCTGTATGAACCAGATTTTGATACAATGATACCCCAATTGTCACAATGCCTATCTTGATTTCCAATTAATGCATCAAATATAGGAATAATAACAAATTGATCATCTAAACCAAAATCAGTTAATGCTTGAGTAATATTTTCAAATGTATAATTGTCTAATTTATAGCGATCAAAATCTTCAACTATTGCCGAAATAAGATCGCCACCTTCAAAGAACTCTTCTGTTGATACAGTGAAATTCTTCGCTATAATCCCAATTACATTTTTTCTACAAGCAAGTTGGACATCCATCATCGACAACCCAAATAACTTACCTAATTCAGCCGCTACTTTTTCAGCCCAAGCTTCTCCTGTATTTTCTCGAGGGATCTTAAACATATAGTGTTGAGAGTACTTAGGGTCAATGATCCAATATTTTGTTCTCGTTCCTGAAAGTTGCTTCTCAGAATCCTTTTTCCATTTACTTACATCTAGAATTTCCATGAATTATTCCTTTTAACTCAAATAACTTTTTATCTTATATTATATCATTTATTTATAGAGCCATACAAATAAATTAATTTTAGTACAGCTATGAAGAGTAAATTTATCAATTTCTGGTAGTATTATGTAATTACGACTTATCCACAGTTGGTAAAATTTTCCAATTGGATTTATCCACATGTCAAAAAGAACCAAATTTGCTTATTTTTTTAAAAAATGTGGATAACTTATTTTT
>JAAROH010008066.1_pt1 | contig 16282 bp, 19 predicted proteins | sample 7248631 | NCBI WGS metagenome assembly JAAROH01 (sample SAMN09772309, study PRJNA484901) | compost metagenome | isolation source: Vermicomposting unit | place: India
GGCTTTCATGGACAAAAAAGGGGTCCAATTAGTAAAAATTGTCCAATAGAACGGCCTTCATGGACAAAAAAGGCATCCAACCAGGAAAAACTGTCCAATAGGAAGGCTCTCATGGACAAAAAAGGGGGCCAACCAGTCAAGTCCAATATTTTGTGTAAAATTGAAATGACAATGTTTTCACTAATTCTTGGTAAGGATTGAATTTTTAGAAAAAAGGGGTGCCCTTTTTTCCTAAAAAAATTTCCGCTGCGCGTTGACAGGGTATTTTTACAAATACTTTTTGCCACCCGGGATCTAAGTGTTTCTTCAATATCCATTAATACAGCACCTACGAATGGGAATGCCGATTGATTATTTGGGAAGATTCTAATGACATGCTCTCTTCTCCGGATTTCCCCATTGATTCTTTCTAAATTGTTTGTTTTTCGTAGTTTTATCCAATAGGCTTCAGGTTCATTTAAAAATTGTATGGCATCTTCAAATCCCTCATCCAATTTTTCTGCTGCTTTAACAAATTGCGAATCCTTTTCATAGCGCTCAACAAATTCATCTTTTAGCTTTCTTGCTTCTTCAACGCTGTATGCATCAAAGATTCTTTTTAAAAGGTATTTCGCTTCTTCTGCTCCCTTCTTCGGCATGCAGTCGATGATATTACGCTTAAAATGGAACGTACAACGTTGCCAACTGGTACCAATGAAAGACTCCCTTAATTGCGTTTTTTAAACCTTCATGACCGTCCGAAATAGTCAGACTTGGTGATTGGAGTCCTCTTGCCTTCAGATAATCAAAAAATTGCGTCCATCCTTCTTTGGATTCGGCATGACTTACTTTTAATCCAATGATTTCTCGCTTGTTTCCTTTATTGACGCCTAACGCAATATAAACCGCTTTTGACACCACTTTATGATGTTCCCTCACCTTGATATACATTGCATCCACAAAAAGATACTTATAATACATAACGTTGAGTGGACGATTGGCCCATTGATTGACTTCAGCATCTAATTTTTTTGTTAGACTTGATACAAAAGATTTTGAAACATCGTCCCCACAAAGTTCTTCAACCACGTTTGTCACTTTTCTTGTCGATACTCCGGTAACCACCATTTCCAACATAGACAAGACAAACGATTTTTCCTTTCGTTGCCACTTTTCAAATAGAGTGGGGGAGAACTTCCCGTCTCTTGTTCTCGGTACTTTTAATCGTAATTTCCCTATCAATACCGTTAAATCCCGCTCATAGTAACCATTGTAAAAGGCACGTCTAGAAGCATTGATTCGCCAATTAGAGAAATATTCAGAAGCCTTGGGAGATTATCGTAACTGGCTTAAAGAACAGGGGATAGATACAACAGGAATGCGTCCGATGGGTAGTGCAGAAGGAACCATGAGTGTATTTGCCAAAAGACTTAAAAATGGGCGTAGTTTGGTGGATAAAGGTGTAAGTGCCATGTTCACTGGTTTGGTAGCCTACTTGGATAAATTGACCTTAAAAACACTATTTGGCAGGATTGAAAAATGGGCCGAAACAAAGGTGGAAAAGAATCCACCAAGATACTACACGGAAAGGATTACGAGCACGATTGGTGAAGCCACAAGAGACAATATTCTATATCTAAAAAGAAAAGCTAACATACCAGTTTACAAAGCATTAAAAGAGTTATCTGGCTTTTAAAAAAGGCAAAATTCTTACTAAGAGAGTAGTATCCTAAAGTATAAATCCGATTTCATGTTTAAGGTGTTAAAAAACTGCCTATAAATACTTGACTCAATCTCAATTCATTACATCAACTTTTAAATCCTCTAAATTTAGGGTAAGATGGTATTGAATCATATCAATTTCTCCTTTACATGTTTTTGGTCGTTGAAAACATTGTTGTCAGAAATTAATATGGCTTTTTCCCTTTTTACACAATTATATGGGCTTAATCTCTTGTCGTCATTTTAAGGAAAAATGCTGGGTTATTACGACGAAATCCAACAGTAGAAAACTCGTTTTCAGCAGTGCCCTATCCGAATTCACCAGTCCCCCATCCAAGTTGCCGATCCTGTTGTGAAATTGTTAACAATCACCGAATCTTATATACCAAAGGGACAAAGACGGACGTATAAGATTATACATCCCGCAACCACTTTTCCGATGAGGGAAATCAAATGATCCCTCACCGTCCTATCCGACTATGGAAAACTTTTTATACCCTTTTTCGATGTCCAAATATGTGATTTTATTATTCGTTACTTTAATAAAACGATTTGGCCATGTGCGAAGAGATTCAACAAACATTTTAACTTGTTCTTCTGTTCCTTCACCTTCCATCTCCACTGTCCCGTCATCGTTATTTCTTACCCAGCCATTGATTCCATATTCCAACGCTTTTTGCATAACGGAATAACGAAAACCTACACCTTGAACCCGACCATCGAAAATAATATGGACAATCATTATTATTCCTCCCCTTTTTTACGGCTTTCCCTATCCTTATTATACTAAATTTCACCTTGAGAAAAACGTAATGAAATTGTATGATAATAATAGAATGTGAAAGCAATTACATAAAAGTAAACTATATATATTAGGAGAATTGATATGAGCAAGAAGAGAAAAAATAGGTTAAATTTTAAAGACTTTCGAATTGGTGCTAAATACACCATGACTTTAGTATCCGTATTTATATTTTTTATCATTTCTACAATCATCGTCACCACATCAATCAACAATATTGGGAAAAATATTGAACGATTGGAAAGGGACTCCGATCGTTCGGTAATGATTACGCAAATGGGTACCGTCATTAATAGTAAAGCAGCGAATATCATGAGTTATGTCATTGAAAAAAGCAATAAAAATATTGACGATTATAATGCAGATACCGCTACTTTCAAGGAAATTGAAAAGGAAATTAATAAAATCTTAGTTACAAAAGAGCAAAAAAACTTATTTCAACTCGTGAATGAGAATGAAAAGAAACTTGATCAGTTATTAAACGAAATTATCATTCCGGAAATTGATAATATGTCAGATTCGTCGGCATCCTACTACATAAGTCAGGCTAATAAGGCAAGATCAACTACAATTTATGCTCTTGATATTTTACGCGAAAATATCGACAAAGAACGTCAAGCTGCTATTACCCAAACCGAAAAAAGTAAACAACTGGCTATCATCATCCAAATCATCTCGATAACCGCATCGATTATTGTTGGTGCAATACTCATCTTCTTCATCAGTAGAAATATTACACGAAATCTAGGTAAAGTTGTTGAATTTAGTAACAAAATAGCTGATGGAGATTTGACTGTTGAAGCTTTAACGTATAACGGAAAGGATGAGATTGGTCAAATTAGTTCTTCCATCAATAAAATGAGGGAAAATTTGCGAAATATGATTCAACAAATATCGAGCATGACCTCTACAGTCGGCAAGAGCAGTTCAGCATTAACTGAACTTGCCCATGAAGTGAAAGCAAGTTCTGAACAAATCGCTGTAACCATGCAAGATTTAGCAAAAGGTTCCGAATCTCAAGCCAGTCACTCAAATTTAGTATCCGAATCGATGCAACAATACTCAAAAATTGTTCAAGTGGCCAATGAAAACGGTGAAAAAATTCAAGAATCATCGCAAATCGTACTCACCTTTGCTAATGATGGAAAAGAATTAATGGATCAATCCACTGAGCAAATGGCAAAAATTGATTCCATTGTTGAAGAAAGTGTTCAAAAAGTACAAAACTTACATGATGAATCGCAAAAAATTTCCAAACTGATCTATGTGATTAAAGACATATCTGATCAAACCAACTTACTCGCCCTTAATGCCGCTATTGAAGCAGCAAGAGCCGGAGAACACGGAAGAGGATTTGCGGTTGTGGCGGAAGAAGTGAGAAAACTTTCTGAAGAGGTCGCTGCATCAGTCAAAGACATTACTGAAATCGTAAACAAGATTCAAAATGAGATTACAGAAGTGACTAATTCGCTTCGAAACGGTTATGATGAAGTGGAAAAAGGGACAACCCAAATTAAATCCACAAGTGAAACATTTAATATTATCAATGAATCGGTAACAGGTATGGTGGGAAATTTACAAACGATTATCGAAAATTTGGCTTCGATTACGGCACAAAATCAGAAGATAAGCACTTCCATTGAAGAAATTGCCGCCATCTCGGAAGAATCAGCAGCAGGGATTGAAGAAACCGCCGCCTCTGCTCAAGAATCAAGCAGTTATATGGAAGAAGTCGTTGGCAATACGAAACAATTGGAAAAATTGGTCAAAGACTTGGACAACCTCGTTCGCAAATTTAAGATATGATGCATCGGCCAGACCCGAAAGCAGACCGTTGGATAAATGTTGAGAAGGATAAAGAGCTTTCCACAAAGCGGCTTTATCCCTCTCTTAATGACCGATCACCAGACTTGTTTCAAAGAGAAAGTTGGGTTGGAAAGACTTGCCCATGCATCCGATTGGTTTGAGGGGCCAATGTTGGTTACACGAGCATACTAAAGCAATCGCTTACACAATGCCAATCACAAAAAATCCTCTCAAGGACATGGATATTTAGTGTGTCCTTTTTGCAACCATTAAGATATCAAAATTCGTGAAGTAACAACACCTTCCACACTAGCTTAACTTCATTTTGATGGCATGAATCTCTCTTTCATGGCGCACTGTTTTCTCCCAAATAAAATCTTGGTCGTGTTTAAGTGCTGTCAGCTGATCTAATATTTCTTTATGACGTTCTTCTGCTTTCGTTTCTATTTCCTCTATTTTATTCTGCATCTCTTGTTGAACCCGTTTCATTTCTTTTTGCTCCTGATGCATTCCTTCAAAGGCTCGTTTCATTTCTTTTTGCTCCTGATGCATTCCTTCTAGAGCTTGTTTCATCTCTTTATGCTCTACCTGGATTGCAGCTACCATGGTAATTAATTGGGATAGCATGTCTTCAATATTATTGTTTTTACTCATCATCATTCAACTCCTACTCAATTATTATATACAAAACGAGTCATCTTTGAAATCCATTTTAATCATTTCCAATTTGTTCTGAGATGGTCATAGTCTACTAATCGTTTGGGGAAAACCGATATGATAATGGGGATGAAAAAGCTAATACATTGATTCGACAAACTTTGAAAAAATCCTTCTAACATACCATAAAAATTTAACATAAAAAATGAATTGCTAGAATGAGGGCAAAAAAATTATAAAACGATCCACCTTGCTCTCCACATGTGTACCATCTATCAAAATCAAATTAAGAGTATAATCTTACCCTACTGCACAGATTAAAGGTAAATACTCTTTATCTGCATTTGAACGGATTGGGAACAGGCTTCGGGGTTTACATTTTCCATTAAGGGATTGACATTCAACTGTTCGTCAATCATTTCTATTGCTTATTCATCATACTTATTGCCCCGCTATAAATAGATTTGGGACGTTGTCAGGTTCATCGGCCCGTTAATTCATTGAGCCAAAAGACCTGTCCCTCCGTCCCTATTCCCATCTGAGCAGTTCTATAACCTTTTTCTCATCCGCATGCTTTTCCTTTAAAAAAACATTCGGTATTCCGGCTGCATATCCTCTTAGGTTTTCTTTCCCAAAAATATCAATGGCTCTCTTAACAACTGTCGAGAAACCACTTTCCGGATAGTTTTCTGTATAATTTTCCAATTCATCGCCTTTAAGCCATTTATCCTCAGCTTCCGCATCTTTTCCAACGACTACTGATACTTTTGGTGATTCTATTCCCATTCTTTTTCTGGAGGCAAGAATGCTCCGATAGATAAAGTCATCTTCCGGCAGCGAATATCCGAAAAAGATAATATGTTTCGCCTTTTCTATGGCAACTTTCATATCTCGCTGGATTTCCTCAATAAAAGGCGGATGTTGACCTTTAAAATTTGTTTGCATAATGATTGCAGAATGGTGAGCTTCTGTAATTTCTCCACAATGAGTGCATTGAATCGCATCATATTTTCCCTCCTCGTATGCTCTCATTTCTTCCTCAGAACGAGCCATATCCGGATAGGCTAAGGATTTAATAATTTGAGGGGGAAATAAGTCTGGTGAGTCCAATTTCCATTTGCTTCCTAAATAAAACGTCAACTTGCCACAATTCGGGCATTCCCTGAAACCATGGCAACCATGCGGAAAATAAAACTTACCCACTCGAACTCTTCTCGATGTTACATGCTCAGGATCATTTAATCTTTGTACGGCTGTTTCATTCATTGGAAACCAATGAGAAGGATTATCTCCATCAATTTTCCGGACTGCCATAAAATGTGCCAAATCGTGAAATAATTTCATTGGTGCAGGCGGATTCCCAATATGCGGCACTTCTCCGGAGTTATTTTTTTCACGATGTGCATTAAAAAGCAGCCAAAGAAAAATTGGATCCCAGTTCATGGAAATAACGGCATAACTAAACATATAAAACCGTCTACTGTCAATAGGATATTTTTCTACTCGCTCGATACCTTCCTCTTGCATAAGTTTAGCCAAAATACGAGCAAATCCATAATATTGCTCGTATGTTGACATATTATTATTGATTAAATTACGATACCCTTCTGCATGGATTAAAGATGTGAGCATGTTTAAGGTATTTCGTGCCGGTAGTAATCGTTCAGGTCGAATAAATTCTGCATCAACATACAATCCAGTTCCGGATTGAATATTCATATCAATTAGATTATATAAATCTTGCAAGTTAATTTTATTTTCTTTGTTTCTTGGACATCGCCTGATTATTTTTTTGACTGCTTCCCAATCATAAATTGTCTGCAGTTCTTTTAAACGTTTCCTGCTCAATCCAAGTTCATAACAGCTTGCTTTATAAGTTTCTTCATCAACTCGATTGTTATAGTCTAACACAATTAATAAATTTTCAATGGATTTTTGGACATCGGATTCTGCGTGACTAAACACTTCTTTGACTCTTTCCCGTAAAGATTTGTTTGCGTATTCATCGGATAATTTATACAAAGAATCCCCTATTCCCGAAGTCATTTGAATCCCTAACGATGCAGTAGCACCGGCACCTAGAAAAATCACAGTCTCCGGCCAATAAAATTGCTCTTTATATTTCATGTTAATTTAGCTCCAATTGTGCAATTTCTTGCAACGTATCTGACACGGTAAGAATTATTGCCTGTTTATTTTGGTAACAATGTAGTGCTAAATCCTTGAACGTAGATGGAAGTTGAATCGTATCATCTGTTTTCTTTAGAACTGATTGTGGTTGATTCTGATTCACATCTACCCACAAATTATATTCCTCATCTTTTTCAATTTTCTTTAAACGAACCAAAAATCCTTCTGTACCCTTTACGAGTATTTTATAATCTTTGCCATCCTGTATAAATGAACTTATGACACCATGAATCTTGTACATATTTTTCTCCTCCTAAAAGTGAATATGAAGGATTTCCCTATTTTTTTCCACACGGTTCTATAAAATAAGGATTTCCGTTCAGTTATTTTTATATTTAATATGAAATCAAACAGAAGTTGAAAACCTAATAAATATATATTTTCGACAAAATTACTTATATTTCCTGCATAATCTTTCAAAACGATTATCCGAAATGTCAATGAAGGGGCAGCATTGAAACTCTGTACGACTAGAGTCGGCAGGTTCTTATCTACACAAACTTCTTCTATACTCTCATTATCCATTATTTCTAATGAAAAATTACAACATATAGACACTCATTTATTTCGATAAGACTTTCACTAACAAAGCTCGCACCATTGTGCCACTTTAACGTTAGTCTGAGGCTCGTTTCAAAACCTATTCTATTTATTCATATTCCCATACTACTAATTTTAGCATTACGATTGCTAATTCTTTCGCATAGTTATGAAGTGATACTCTGCCAAACAATACTTTTTATTTAACTCATAAAACTTTTTTAATATAAGATCTTAAATATTTTTTCAAAACCTTTACTATCATCCTCTTTGCAATCAAAGTAAAAATTAAAGGTTCATCGCAGTTTAGTATGGAAAAAAACTGTCAACAATAATACTACCAATAAAATTGACAAGGTGGTAGTTGAGAGTTATCCCATTTTTTTCAATTTTCATTTTAAACCTTTAAAGAAGAGACTCTAGTAAAACTAGAGCCTCTTTCAAGTATACGAATATTAACGAAGAAGTTGTAAAACTCCTTGTGGTAATTGGTTGGCTTGAGCAAGCATTGCTTGAGAAGCTTGTGCTAAGATCGCATTCTTAGTTTGCTCCATCATTTCTTTCGCCATCGTGCGAACATTTGCTTTCACAAATGACTAGACTATATCTTCACCCTCTAGAACTCTAGTAGGGGTCGGGTTCTTCGGATCCACAATACTGATGGACTATTGCTTCACCTACGGGTTTCATCATCTTAGGCTTAGCCCTTAGATGGTATACCCTAGTCGTTGAACCTTCTCCAAGGTTTCCCCACAGGAGCTCGGCTGCTGATTGCCCAATCTTTTCTTTTTTTTAACCATCACGCTTGCCGTTTCCAGCTACGTTGTGGTAAGAAAAGCTCTAAGGGTTTTCCAGCAATTCACCCGATGATAATCCTAACCGTTACCAGCTAGGACGACTGTGCTTGTCACGGCTTTATGCCGCTAAAGCATAATCAACGTCACGGATACGGGATTCAGCTGCTGTTAGATTTTCGGAAGAAGTGCTTAGGTTGTTGATTGTGTGTTCTAGTCGGTTTTGGTAAGCACCGAGTTTAGAACGTTCAGCTGAAACTTTTTCAATTGCATTATTTACAGCAGTTATTGTAGAATTCGCATCACTTTGAGTTAATATTCCACCTGTAGTAGCTTCATCTGTTTTTACTTTTAATGTACTTAGTTTAGCACCAGTTGTAATATCTGACTCAGTTGCATCTTTACCAGCTACTTTAAAAGAAGCCTTAGACGAGAGTGTAAGTTTATCACCTGATTCTAATGTAACTGAAACACCTTCCCCGTTTAAAGCTGTTTTAAATGCCTCTAATGCTTCATCTTTAGTATCATATTCAGTTGTGCTTAAATTAATGTTTTTGCCATTCACGTTAATTTTATCAGCACTTAACACGAATTTTGTATTATCAGCAGTATTTGCTGTAATAGTAATCCCTGAATCCAAAGAATAACTTTTTCCTTTTCCTTCACCGAGATTAGATGTACTCATGCTCTCGATAGAAAGTTCGATACTTTGTCCTTCATTTGCACCAATATGGAATTTACCCCTAAAGCTTCCATCTAATAAAGTTTTAGTATTAAACTCAGTATTATTTGAAATACGATCAATTTCATCAATTAACTGGTTAAATTCTTTTTGAAGTTCCTTTCTATCAACATCATTATTAGTATCGTTTGAAGATTGTACAGCTAATTCACGCATACGTTGAAGAATGGAATGAGTTTCATTTAATGCACCTTCAGCTGTTTGAATCAAAGAAATACCATCTTGAGCGTTTTTAGCTGCCATATCCAAGCCGCGAATTTGTCCACGCATTTTTTCAGAAATTGCAAGACCTGCTGCATCATCTCCGGCTTTGTTAATACGCATACCTGAAGACAATTTTTCCATTGAACTTTGTTGTGCATTGTTTGCAGCATTCAATTGACGATAAGTATTAAGTGCTGCGATGTTGTGATTAATACGCATAAAAAGATTCCTCCTTGAATTTAATTGCTCACGTCCTTGTGAGCCATGATTTTTCAGAGCGTTCAAGGTCGGCCGCCCTCGTTCGCCCTTACATTTCTTATATCGACAAAAAACGAAAGGTGTTTAGCCTTTCGTAAAATTTTTTTTATTATTTTTGGGACTTTTTGATTAGTTCCAGGATATTCGTCGTAGTCGTTGCGGCTTGTTTGTTTTCCTCTTGAATTTGCTCATAAATTTCTTTTCGATAAACTTCTACTGTTTTGGGTGCCTCAATGCCAATCTTGACTTGATCCCCTTGAATGGAAATAACTTTGATTTCGATCCCATTCCCGATTTGAATCGCTTCTCCTTTTTTTCTTGCCAAAATTAACATCGAATCACCCCTTTATCGAATCAGGGGATTCGATAAACAACGGGTGTTTTGTTTTGTAAGATTCGTTGTTTAAAATCACCTGTTTTGCTTGGTTATTTTTTGTGTTGATGATAATCGGTGCTTGAAGGTTAACAGTAGTTTTTTCAAACGGCTCTTGAAGGGTTAAAATATTAAATACTTTGACATCCGTTATTGATTCAATACCCAATTGTTTAACGATCACATCTTCCACAGTAAAATCATAATCTTTATAAAAGGTAAACGGATTGGTAATGACAAAAGCAAGCTGCGGCGTCCGAACGGATTGCATGATAAAGTAAATTCCATCTTCTGTTAATGGTAAAATAATAAATTCCTGTTCATTCAAAAAACCGGGAATACCGTTTTCAAATTGAATAATATCGGTTTCCTCGATCGTTATTTCACCATGATATTTTGTTTGGATGTTCATATATTCACCTACTATTTTATATGGATAAGGTACACACTCACCAAAAACCCCAAAAGGTGCACATACAGAGAAATTTTAACTTACAGTTACCGGAAATCCCCATCCTCTTATCCAATTATACCGTTTCACTAAATAGATTTACAAAATCAATTTTCAATGAGTTTTTTTGTTCTAAATAGACATGTACTTTTCCCGGTGTGTAGTCATGAAGCGGTTTTTGAATTTGTGTGTGAATAATCGGTTTCTGCGGTGTTGCTTCAATATTTACTTTTGCCGGCCCGTAGTTAATCTTAACGCTTCCGGGTGAAGGAATCCAACCGATCGTTAACCGGGCTTCCGGTTTATAGGCGTTTTCGATGGCATGAGACGGAAGCGGGTTTGTCTTATTTTCAATTCTCATCAAATCATCGCCTTGCCGAACTCTTCGGGCAGTTCCCTCCATAGCAATCCGTTTTGCGTCTTCAGCATTTTCCGCAACTAATCGGGGGATGGTCTTAAATCCAAGATCCGCCCGGGCTTCTGTTTGGTCAATCGTAAGCCGTCCGGGAACGGTTTCGATATTCACGACTGCTTTCGGCTGTTCGATTGATTGAATAGCTTTCGGTTGTTCAATTTTTTGGATTGGCTTTTCTATATGTAAACCGATTCGTGCTGAAGTTGATTCAAGTCGGATTTGTGGAAAGTTCATTCCCCGACACACCTCCTTAAAAAGAAAAGCTATCCCCAGTCAGATAGCCTTTCCATACTCCCATACGTGTTATATCAAATTTAATACAGCCATTATCTTAAAAAGTCAACCAGGGACGGTTGGATAATTCTGGCACCGACACTAAGTGCGGCCCGTTGAACTGATTCTTGGGTAATCAACTCTGTAATAACTTTTTCAATCTCAACGTCTTCATTTTTCGACATGATTTCAGTTGCGATTATTTCTTGAGAAGAAAGACGGTCTTTCATCATATCAACCCGGTTCTGTTTTGCACCGACATCGGCTTGAATTTTTAAGAAATGGTCGATTTCGCTATCAAGGGTATCAAGAAATCCGCTAATATCAGTATCACTTGCCGTTTTATCTTCTAATTTACTTTTAAGAGAATCTAATGTGTTGAAAACTGATTTAAATAATTCGCTTCCCTTTGTATTTACATTCAGTTTGATCCCGTCAAAGATTTCTAGTTCAATATCACCATAAGAAAAGTTACCAGCTGCTGGTGCTTTGTTTGTATTCTCCCCGTTGAAAATATATTTCCCGCCAACTTGTGTTTGCGCTATGGTCTCTAATTGTTTCTTCAACTGGTCCACCTCAACGGCAATCGCTCCTCGCTGTCCTTCTTCATATGTTCCATTCGATGCTTGCACAGTCAGTTCACGTATTCTTTGAAGAACTTTCACTCCTTGAGAAATTGCATCATCGGTGGAATCGAGCCAGTTATTCGCTTCACTGATGTTTCGACTGTATTGTTGTACTTTATTTAAACTGTCACGATAGCCGAGACTAAGCATGGCCACGACCGGATCATCCGATGGCCGTGTAATTTTACTTTTAGAGTAAATTTGCTCTTGAAGTTTTCCCATTTTATTATAATTGTTGCTTAAGTTTCGTAGCATATTATTGGATAACATCGATTGGGTTACCCGCATATCGTTCACCACCTTTGTTAAATTTAACTTAAGGGCCTCTCGTATTTTTACCACTCCGGACCCGGATTGAAATTATCTTTATCTGCCAACAACACCCATCCCATTAATGATTTTATCGAGCATTTCATCAATGACTGTAATCATCCGAGCTGATGCGTTGTAGGCATGTTGGAATGTAATCATATTCGTTAACTCTTCATCCAATAAAACACCGCTGACAGATTTCCGGTTGTATTCAACAGAGTCAACCAGTACTTGAACATTATCCATATTTGTATTGGCACTTTGGGCGGCGACACCGAGGTCACCAATCATTGCGGCATAATAAAAGTCAAACGTTCCTGACATATCATTTGGTAACGGAACGGAATAGTCTTTGAAATCCTTCTTTTTAAGATCTGCTAATTGGAAAGCAATGGTATTACCCCCGGAATTGTCACCTGGTGTATTGGCAGCAGCAATATTTGTCGGATCTTTGATTATTTCATCATGTACTTTTATAACTTGAGCATAATTAATCGTTTCATCATAGTCCGTACTGCCGCCCAAATCAAAAAACTCCCCTGCCCGGTCGGTTTTATCTAATCCATATCCTTGTTGATGAATATGATTAAATTCACTGGCAAAAGCATAGGCAAGTTTGTTCAGTTTTTCCATCATTTCCGGGTAATGGCCTTTGACTTTCTTAGCTTCAACATATCCATAGCTTTCGATTAATCCCTTTAGTTTGCCTGAAAAATTTAAATTATCTAATGTAACATTTCCGACTTGTACAGACTGGACATTTCCTTTTAAAGGGGGTGCTTTTACACCATTTTCAGCAGTTATTGATAATTCATTTTGCTGCGAAGCCCCGGTGGTCGTATCTACAGTAAGTAATTGCGCCCCTGAACCAAATGAGGTTCCGTCTTTTTGGACAAGTTCAATTTGATATAAACCGACAGCCGTGGGAAGCGGTTGTCCGTACTGGGTCGGTTTTATTGCCGTTACTTTCACATTGACCAGACTCGATAATTGATCAACAAGCTGATCACGTTTGTCATATAAGTCGTTTGGTAACATCCCGTGAGGTTCGACACTAGCGATTTGTTTGTTTAACTCGTCAATTTGCGAAACTATCGTGTTTATATTTTTGACCGTCACATCCATTTCACTGCCGAGATCCTTTTTTATTCCATCAAGGGAATTGTAATAATAGTTGAATGTTTCAGCCACCATTTGTCCTTTGGCTGCGACAACTTGTCGGGCACCTAAGTTTTCCGGGTGGTCGGCCATATTTTGTAACGAACTCCAAAACTGACTCATAATATTTTGCAATCCGCTATTCGACGGTTCATTCATAATATCTTCCATCTTCGCTAACGCACTGCTGAGCGAGCTGTAATAACCCAGTTTCGTATTTTCTGAACGATATTGCACATCGAGAAAGCTTTCTCTAATCCGCTCGATCGTTCCTGCCTGAACTCCGGTACCAAGCTGTCCGGGAATTTGCGGGCGGTTCAGTCCGGCACCGGGAAATGGTTCCGCTGTCGCAAAGCTGACTCGTTGTCTTGTATAACCCGGTGTATTGGCGTTTGCGATATTATGTCCGGTTGTATATAGTGCCAATTGTTGGGTGGTCATGCCGCGTTTGGCTGTTTCTAAACCATGGAATGTTGATACCATTTATTTCATCCTCCGTTCTATCAAGAGGTTTCACACTCTTTTTATCCCTTTGAAAACTTGGGTAGTTAATTTTATTTATAAAACTAAGCGGCTACGTACTTTTTATAAAAATGGAACTGTCGTGTTTTTATGATCGTTTTATACTTGCGAATTAAATAGGGAACGTACTTCAGTTGCGTTTGCCGACTTATCCTCTGCTTTCGGTCCGTAGTTCATCGCATTTGATCTCGGCTGAAATAAGTTTAAAGAATAATTGACAAATTGCAAAGACTGTTTGATTAGTTCCTGATTTAAATCATTCTGTTCCTTTATCTTTTGTAAAATATTTGTAAGTTGGCGGAACAAGTCTTCGAGAATCGGTTTTTGCTCAGATTCCGCTACTTCGATACAGCTACTAATCGTTGGAACTGTCTCTCTTTTCGGGAACAGTTTTTGCAAATCCTTAATCCGTTCATTTTCTAATGCCGAAATGGCTGTAATATGTTTTTGTTCTTCTTTCATTATTTGGTTGAGGGATGAAATATCATTTGTTTTAATCATATCAACTTTTCTTACAGCCAATTGATATAAACTCATATATAATGTTAATTGTTTTTCCAGTATTGAAATCAAAGAATCAAATTTCATATCCCTCACCTTTTCCGCTTGTATTCTTATGCTTCTGTTTGACGTGGTGTCCATCGTCATTTGAAAATAGCAAGCTCCACTTTATTTTTTATTAACATAGTAATTGTATATACTTTTAGCCAATTCTTGATGGTCGATTTTGTACGTACCATTCTGAATCTGATCTTTAATATGAGCGATTTTCTCCTGTCGGGCAGGATCTGTTTGTTGTTGCAACTTTAATGCTTCCGAAGAAATTTCAATTTGGTCGTTTGTTTTTTCCGCTTTTTTCTTGATTGTTTCCGTTTTCTGCATTTCCTGCATATATGGATTTAGACCGGATGGACCGTAATTTGTAATTTTCATACCGTATCCCTCCCTTTCCATCGATCACTTTGTTAATTTTTATATCGGCACTTTCTTCAATTTGTTTAATCGAATTTGATTCTTTTAACTGCGATACTTTTCGTCGATTGCATAATAGGTAATGTTCTTTTCTGCCAGTTCCTTTTGTCGCTGTTGTTCTTTCTCAAAAACTTCAAGTTCATTTCGGAAATTTTTCGCACAGTCATCACATAGTTTTCCTTTTTGAATCGGTCTTCCACAACTTTCACAAGGGTAGCCGAGGTTTGGAAAATGAACTAAGCGGATGCGGCCTTTTTTAATGAACTTCATAATCAACTCTTCCGGCACCCCTGTTTCCTCAACAACTTGGACCATCGAAGCTGTCCGGTTTTGTTTTTTCTTTAAAAAATTGTTGACTTTATCAAATGCCTCTTCCTCTTCCTTATAACAGTTGTCACATATATCACGAATTGAATTTTTCACATACAACATACCACAATTTGTACAATTTACCAATTCCATCATGATCATCCTTTCCAGAGTCCAAGTGATTAATCTAGTTTTATTATACTATGCTTGTCTTGAAAAAGGGCTTGACCAGATTTTTTATATTATTTTTTCAGAATTAGTTGGCTCCCAAAAAATGATCCTATTTAAGAGAAACCCTCATTATTCATTTCGTCCAAAAAGTCAACTATTCAATGTTTTTCGAAATTTTTTAATCATCCTCTGGCCAATGTCAGCGATTGAACTGTTTTTGCACCTGCCTGCTGAAGGATAACCGCAGCTTGCCGGAGCGTTGAACCTGTTGTATATACGTCATCGATTAGCAGAATATGTTTATTTTGAAAGGGCGGGGCTGCCTGTGAAAGTTGAAATACTTGCGGAAGGTGGATCCGTTCATATCTTGACTTTTTGGATTGCTTTTCCGAATGGATTCGTCTGAGAAGATTGATCGGTTCAGCCCCTGCCTCAAGCGCCAAACTTTCCGCCTGATTAAATCCACGCTCATATAGCCTTTCTTCACTTAATGGAATCGGTACGAGCAAGTCATAATCAATATTTTGTAAAAGTTGTTTCAAAGGTTGTGAAAAAATTTTAGCCATAGCATAATCGCCCCGGTATTTAAATCGAGCAATTACTTCAGCCATAAAATCATTATATTCAAATAGTGAGGTATTTTTTTTCAGGACATTTTTCCACTTGCTTGACTGTTGCCACTTGATACAATCGTTGCATACCCCATCTTGATAAAATTTCGGATTTAGTTTATCGAGAGACCGATTGCAAATTTTACAAGCAGGTTCACGGATCGGACTGAATTGGGTATAGCATTTTTCGCAGATCGGTTTTTGGTTTGGTCCAAACAGCAGTGCTTCCCAATTGATCGTTGGTGTGATTGGGCTTGAACATAGCAGGCAAAGGTCGGTTTTAAAAAGTTGCATGAGTGTTTAACCCGTTACAGAAAACTTATAAAAAGTTATAATTTATTACAACTTTTATGTTTCCTTACTTCTTCATCGTGTCTGCTTTCACGTCTATCTAT
>JAAROH010008067.1_pt1 | contig 16272 bp, 11 predicted proteins | sample 7248631 | NCBI WGS metagenome assembly JAAROH01 (sample SAMN09772309, study PRJNA484901) | compost metagenome | isolation source: Vermicomposting unit | place: India
GTGACGGGTTTGGGATTGCCGCCGATTGATGTGCGTGAAAGAAGGAGGATCGTCGTCGACGGGTACGCATAAGAGCCTCGTCGCCGACAGGCGCACGTGACAGAAAGAGGATGCACCGCGACCGATGCCGGCGGACAGAATAGAGCACAGACGATGGCCCGCGCGGCGGCGCCATCGACGAAGACTCAAGTGAGGGATCTCGGCCATGAAGCGGCGGTACCGCCCGTTCCTGCACGCCGTCGTGCTGACGGCAATCCTGATCGGCGCCCAACCCCGGCCGGCGGCCAGCCAACCCGTGCCTGCTGCGCTTGCGGCGGTGCCGCCCGCGTCCCCGGCCTGGCTGCGGGCGCCGGGACAGCGGTCCCCGGGGCAGCCGTCCCGGCCAGCCGAGCCCCGGCCATCGCCATCGCCCGATCCCGGGCAGCCGATCCGGGCGGCCGAACCTGGACAGTCTCCCCCCGCGGCCGAGCCCGGCCAGTCGCGCCGGACACGCGAGCCTGGGCAGCCGCCACGAGCACCCGAGCCCGGCCAACCGTCCCGGGCAGCCGAGCCTGGGCCGTCGCCTGCCCCGGCTCCATCGTCGGAGTCCCAGCCGGTAGACCCGCCGGAGCCGGAGAAGCCGGACCTCACGCCTCGGCTGCGGGAGATCTACGAGCGGAGAGCCCGGCGGTTTCTGACGGACTGGGAGGGACCGCCGCTGGAGGAGGACTTCCTACTGGAGCGGAAGACCGCCCAGTGGGCCCTGCTGCACGAGGAGGGGAAGTACAGGTACGTCAAGGCGTGGGCAGAGGCGCGCGGGGTCCGCTTCGTCGAGGCACGGACCAGGATCTGGGTGAAGGAGCTCAAGATGACGGAGGACCGCGCCCGGTTCTACGTCGCACAGGCGTTGCAGTTGGGGTATCAGTACCCGGGGGAGGAGGCGGTGAACCGGTTCGGCGTGGGCAGCCGGCACATCGTCGAGCTGCACCGGACGGCCGACGGCCGCTGGCTGATCGGGCTGGAGTGGTACTCCGACCCGCTGGGCGACGAGACGGAGGCGCCGGCGGAACTGCCCGCTCGCCGCTCCTCCGGTAACCGGGGCAACTCCGGGCTGCACGCCGTCACCGCCCTGGCGGCGCAGCGGTACGACCGCCGTGGTGCGGTGGAATACGCCGACACCTACTGCGGCCTGGCCGCCGGCTGCGGCAACGACCACAAGTACAACCCGAAGTTCCGCAACTACATGGGCGAGGGCGGCGACTGCGCCAACTTCGTCTCCCAGGCGCTCCGCTACGGGGGCAAGCTGCAGATGCCGCTGTTCACGAGGGCGGACGCCCTCATCGGCCACCTGCGGTACGCGGGCAAGGGTGACCTGGCGGTCCGGGGCGACTTCGGCACCGTGTGGCGGATCGCCGCCGGCCGGCCAGAAGGGTTTCGCTCCTTCCTGAAGCCCGGCGACGTGCTGGGCTACGAGGAGAAGGGCAAGATGACCCATGTGGCCCTGATCACCGGCTTCGACAGCCGGGGCTACCCGGTGGCCAACTCCCACACCGCCGATCGGTACCGCGTGCCGTTTGACCTGGGGTGGGACCGAAAGACAATCTACTGGTTCGTGGCCATGCGTGACTGAGTTCGAGGCGGAATGTGCACTCGCTCCCCACCGTCCAATGCACATTCCGCCTCGTCGCCATCACCCACTTGCCCCTGAACCCCCGAGTTCGAGGCGGATTGTGCATTCGTCCCTCACCACTCACTGCACATTCCGCCTCGTCGCCATCACCCACTTACCCCTGAACCCCCGAGTTCGAGGCGGATTGTGCACTCGCCCCCCACCGCCCACTGCACATTCCGCCTCCTCGCTTTCACCCACTTGCCCCCGATCCCCGAGTTCGAGGCGGATTGTGCACTCGCCCCCCACCGTCCAATGCACATTCCGCCTCGTCGCCATCACCCACTTGCCCCCGATCCCCGAGTTCGAGGCGGATTGTGCACTCGCTCCCCACCGCTCACTGCACATTCCGCCTCGTCGACATTACTCACTTGCCCCCAAGCCCCGAGTTCGAGGCGGAATGTGCACTCGTCCCCCTCCGCTCACCGCACATTCCGCCTCCTCGCCGCCCTTACTGACCCGACCCCCGGGAACGGTTGCATACACCCGCAGTATCTAGAAGGAATTTCCATCTACGTGGCGAACGCAAATTCGGGTGATGCGCGTGAACGGACTGTACATGCCGAGCCAGGTAAAGGTGCCCGCCTTCATCCTGTTCCATGAACAGCTGGGCGCTTCGGCAAAGGTGGCGTGGGCGGGGCTTCAACTCCGGCCAAGAGGTCAGAACCACCTGAGCGAACTCTGCGGGCTCTCCCGCACCGCCATCAAACCCAGTTATAGACAGCTTGAGCAACTATCCCTGCTCAGACCCTGGACTTGCTCGAAGGGTCAACATGCTTACCTTCCCGTGGATCTGCTACGAAGCCGGTGTGTCATCGCACAGGCCAAGATCACGTACGGTGCCCTTCAGTTGGCGCCCACGTTCCGCGACGGTCAAGTGGAGATCACGGTCAACCAGATCGCGAGACTGACACGCTGCGATCCGAGCACCGCGCGGCGGGCGCTGCGCAGCCTGGTCGATGCGGGCTGGGTTGAGGTCCGCCGGTCCAGGCGGACGGGGCCGTTTCAGCTCATTCTCTCCAATCCCCAGCTCGACGCCCAGAAGAAGGCCATCGCCGAAATCGACCGCCGGTTGGAAAAGGCGCCGTACCGGGGTGAGGCTCTGATGCGCGAGTGGCTCACCCTGCTGATCGATCTGGACAACTTCGAGGACGACGCTTCGCCCGGGTTCCTCGTGAACCCCTACACCGGCGAAGAGATGCAGATTGACCGCTTCTACCCGCCCAACGCGGGGTTCGAGTTCAACGGTGCGCAGCACTACGGGCCGACGGCGCTGTACCCCAGCGAAGAGCAGGCGCGCAGACAGTTGGGACGCGACCTCATCAAACAGGCGATCTGCCTGCGGCGGGGGATTCACCTGGCCGTCGTTCACGCCGAAGACCTCTCCCTCCAGGGCATGCTGCGACGGATACCCGACTGCCTGCCCCGCCGCCGTCTGGACGGTCAGGAGCTCGTCATCGCCCACCTGGAGTCCCGAAGCCGGGACTACCAGCAGAGAACCCCCCTGCCCATGCCTGTGCCGAGATAAGCCGAGGGGCTGCCCCGAGCGTCATCTGCGATGACTCGGTGCAGCCCCGCTTGGTATGTTGGTCGTGTCTCCGTGCCGGCTGTCGCGGCTCTGGCGAGCCTCAATCGCCGACCTCCGTGGCGGCCTGCGCCGGCATCCGGCCCAGCTCCCGGGACCTCTCGGTGGCCCGGACGATCGCGCTGATGAGCGCCTGGGCGAAGCCGGCCTCCCGCAGCACCTGCAGGCCCGCCGCGGTGGTGCCCCCGGGCGAGGTCACCTGCTCTCGCAGCACGGCGGGGTCGGCCCCGGTGGTGGCCAGCGTCAGCGCCGCGCCCTTCAGCGTCTGCAGGGTCAGCGCCCGGGCCACCTCGGGGGCGAGGCCCACCGCCTCGCCGGCCTCGATCATTGCCTCGACGATGTAGTACACGTACGCGGGCCCGCTGCCCGAAAGGCCGGTCACGGCGTCCATCTGTTCCTCGGGCACGGTGTACACCTGCCCGACGCTGGCCAGCATCTCGGTGACGAGCCGCATCGCCTCGGGCGTAGCCGCGCGGCCGGCGCAGACCGCCGTGGCCGACTCGCCCACCTGGCAGGAGGTGTTGGGCATCGCCCGTACGACCATCACCCCGTCGGCCACCCGCTCCTCGATGAACGACGTCGCGATCCCCGCAGCCAGGGAGAGCACGATCTGCCCCGGGCGGAACCGGCCACCCACCTCGGCCAGCAGACCGGCCACGTCCTTGGGCTTGCAGGCCAGCACCACCACCTGGCAGACGTCCACCACGTACCCCTTGCTCCCCGCCGTGCGCACGCCGTAGCGCCGGTTCAGGTCGGCCAGGCGCTCCCGATCGGAGCGGTTGCTCACCAGAACCTGTTCAGGCTGCACGACCCCGGCATTCAGCATGCCGCGGATCAGGGCCTCGGCGATCGCGCCCGCACCCAGAAATCCCACATTGCCCGTAAGCATCCGCTCCACCTCCGTTCTCGCTGCCTGCAGGGCCTTTCCGCCGGACGCAGGGTGTCTTGCCGTGACGCAAATCCAAACGCCCTTCGCCCAACCTGACGGAAGGGCGAAGGGCGTCGATCCTCCGCGGTACCACCTTCATTGGCCGCCTGCAGGGCGACCCACTCTGCCGGGCACTGCGACCCGTGGCCCGCTGTAACGGTCGGCCAGGCCGGGACGGCTCATCGCCGCCGGCTCCGGGGCGGGTTCGAGCGGCTCACGCCGACCCGGGCTCTCAGCTCCGCCCTCGGGCGGGCCCGGGCTCTCTGACCGGCGGAGGGGCGCTCTACTGTTCCCCATCCTCGCCTTTCGGTATTGAGTGCATCTTAGCAGTGAAACCCGGCCGCGTCAAGCCCTTTTTTCCTTTAGCGCGCGCAAGGCCCGGCTCACCCGGATGAACTCCTGCTCCAAAGCCTCGGCCTCCCCCTCCGGCGGGGCGGCCAGGGCCGCGCTGAGCTGCGCCAGCCGGGTCTCCAGGAGCAGGATCTCCTCTGCGGCATCCGGCGCCTTCTCGGTCCCGCCCCGCGCGGCGTACTCGGCGTAGGTGCCCCGGAAGAGTTCCAGCCGCCCGTCCGCGATGTGCAGGATGCGGTCGGCCAGCCGCTGCACCAGATAGCGGTCGTGAGAGACCAGGATCAGGGTACCCGGATAGTCGGCCAGCGCTTCCTCCACCCGCTCCCGGGAGGCGAGGTCCAGGCCGTTGGTGGGTTCGTCCAGCACCAGCAGGTCGGGCTCGGCCAGGAGGAGCTTCGCCACCGCCAGCCTTGCCTTCTCGCCGCCCGAGAGCACCGCCACCCGCTTGTAGACCTCCTCCTCACGGAAGAGCAGGCACGCCAGCAGCGTGCGGATGCGGGCCTGGTCGGGGGCCGGGTTCCCGCCGCTGACCTCCTCCAGCACCGTGTGGCGGGGGTCGAGGGTTTCCAGTTCCTGCGCCAGGTAGCCGACCTTGACCGGCGCCACGTGCAGGCGGCCCTCCGTGGGCTTCAGCTCCCCGGTCAGCAGGCGGACCAGCGTGGTCTTGCCGCTGCCGTTGGAGCCCAGCACCGCGACCCGGTCCCCCCGCTGCAGGTAGAAGGAGGCGTCGCGGAAAAGCCAGCGCCGGCCGTCGTAGGTAAAGCCCAGGCCCTCGGCCAGCACCAGGTTGCGGGCCACATCGGTGCCGCCCCGCAGGGCCAGGTTGATGTGCTCCGGCTCCCGGGGCTTCTCCACCTTCATGCGCTCCAGCCGCCGCTCCCGCGCCTTGGCCACCCGCATGTGGTTGCGGGCCATGTTCCGGTCGATGCCCTTCTGGAACACGCTGGCGGTGGGATCGGGCTTGGCGTTGTGCGCCCGGTTCGCCCACTCCCGCTCCCGGCGGATCGCCGCCTCCAGCTGCTTCTTCTTGCGCACGTACTCCCGGTACTCGGCCTCGGCCCGCTCCCGTTCGGCCTGCTTCTGCCTGGCGTAGGCGGTGTAGTTTCCCGGGTACTCCCGGATGCGGCCGTTCTCCAGTTCGAGGATGCGGGTGACCACCTGGTCCAGGAAGTACCGGTCGTGGCTCACCACCAGGACCGTCCCCCGGTACCGGCGCAGGACGTCCTGCAGCCAGTCCAGCCCCTCGGTGTCCAGGTGGTTCGTGGGCTCGTCCAGCAACAGCAGTTCCGGGGACCCGGCAAGCACCTTCGCCAGCGCCGCCCGGGTCTTCTGCCCGCCGGAGAGCGCGCCGGCCGGGCGGCTGAGCAGGGAGCGGTCGATCCCGCAGCGGCCCAGCAGGGCGGGATCCACCGGCCCCAGCTGCTCGCCCAGCGGCCGGTCCGGATCCCACCGGTCCTCCTGGCTGAGGTAGGCCCACGCGGCGCCCGGGTGAATCCAGTGGAGCGTACCCTCGTCGGGCGCCAGCTCGCCGGCCAGGATGCGCAGGAGGGTGGACTTGCCGCAGCCGTTCCGCCCCACCAGCCCCACCCGCTCACCCTGTGCCAGGTCGAAGCTGACGCCGTCCAATACCGTTCGGTTGGCAAACTCCTTCCGCAGGTTGCGGACCTGTAACGTCATCATCGGGAACCGCCTCCTCCGTCATGGTCGGGGCGGTCCCGTGTACGGGCAAAGCAAAACAGGACCACGGGCCCTCCCGTGGTCCTGGTCTCCGCGATGGAATACCAAGTGCGTAACGCAAGCGCTGACAGGCGCCACCGTGACGGGACCGCTTCAAGCCGCGCCCGGTCCGCCGGCCAGCCGGCCGATGGTGCGGGCGCCGTATTCAGCTTAGAAAGCGGTCGTCCTCTTCACGGTCGTGTACCTCCGCCTGTGGCAACAGATTTCGTAACCAGTGTAGGGGTTGGAGCGGCGGAAGTCAAGGGAGCTGGGGGGCCATGAGCGCTGAGCGACGAGCGGTGCGCGCATACGTTCTTCGCCGTCGGTCGCGGATTAGGAAACAGCCCGCTGCCGGATCTCCCGGAGGATCGAGACCAGCCGATCCACCTGTTCCGGCGAGAACAGCCCCTCCGGCCCCGTAGGGCTGAGGTCGGTAAAGGGCGACTCGTACAGCCGCCCGGGGTCCATGACCCCGTGGTCAGTCAGGTGATCGATGATCAGGTTGACAAACTCTATCTGATTCGCCGTGGCGGTCGAGTCCTTGAGGAAGTCTGCGAAGGCCCGCTTCGCGGCCTCCCGGTCCAGCCCGACCAGCGACCGGATGAAGAGCCCGAGGCCGTCCGATGCGGCCTTCGCGGCCTCCAGCTCCTCCGGTGAGCCCACTCCGGCTTCCATCATCATGCGCTCCAGCTCCGTCAGATCGGTAGCGGTGAGCGGCCGGTTGGTACGGAGCTTCCGAATGGTTACGTGATCCGCAACATCCAGCAGGAACTGGCGGGCCTTGGCCCGGAAGCGCTCCAGATCAGGTCCGCCGCCCAGGTCGGTCAGCACCACCTCGACCCCCGTACCGATCTCGTCCTCGAAGTCGGTGTAGATCGGCTTGCGCCTCTGCCTGTCGATGAAGGGGATGAGGCCGCGCAGGCGTCGCCGGGCGATCTCCAACATGTCCACCGTGACACCTTGCCACCAGGCGTCCGTCTGCATGTCAAGGATCAGCTCCATCTCCGCCGCCACCAGGGGTATGGCCGCTTTCTCCTCCAGCAGCCCCACAAGGTCCCGTACCTTGCTCTGAAGTCGCTTGAAGCGGGGGCTGCCGCGGAGCAGGTCCAGCTGGAGGCCCAGCATCAGCAGGTCGAAGCGCTTGCTCTCCTCCGGGTCGGGCTCCAGCCCGCTGGGCAGGCCGGCAACCTCGCTGAGATCCAGATAGTCGGACGGGCTCAGAGACTCCCAGGCCTCCGCATCCGCGTACCGCTCCACAAGGCGACGCTTGGGACGGACGACGAAGTTGTCGACGTTCATGGACGCGATCTCCGTGCGCAGCAACTCGGCGTTGGCCTGACGCACCGCAGCCAGCGTGGACGTTCCGCCATAGGGCGCATCGCCTTCCCCGACCTGGCCGTCGCCCTGCAGCCGCCGGTCCAGCTCCTTAATGAGCTCCAGGCGGGTGGTAAACAACCGCTTGCTGAGCGATTCGCCGACGGAGCCCTCCGTCAGTTCGGCGTTCTGGCTGAAGAACTCGAGGTTCTGACAGAAGTCGAAGATATAGAAGCAATCCTTGTCCTTGCCGGGACCGAACAGGTCGGGGCGGAGGCGGGTCCCGCGGCCGATCATCTGCCAGAACTTCGTCTTGGAGCGGACGATCTTGAAGAACACCAAATTGACGACCTCGGGGACGTCAATACCGGTGTCCAGCATGTCCACCGAGATAGCGATGTGCGGCGGTTTTTCCGGGTTGGAGAAGTCGTCGATCAGGGTCTGCGCGTATTTGGTCTGGAAGTCGATCACCCGCGCAAACTCGCCCTTGAGGTGCGGGTAGTTCTTGTCAAAGCGCTCGGCGATGAACTCTGCGTGATCGTGGTTCTTGGCGAAGATGATGGTCTTGCCCAGGCGGTCACCGCCAGCCACCTTAATGCCGCGGGTCATCAGGTACTCCAGCACCTTGTCGACCGTGTCGGCGTTGAAGAACCACTTGTTGATGGCCTGGGCCGAAACGCTCTCCGGGGGCTCCTCCCCTTCGCCCCAATCGAGAAGCTCCCACTGCTCCTTCTCCTCGGGTGAAAGGTCATCGTACTTGATGCCCTCGCGCTGGAACTTCAGGGGCACGGAAACGGCCCTGAAGGGGACCAGGAACTTGTCTTTGACGGCCTCCTCGTAGGAGTAGGCGTCGGTGGGCACCCCCTCCTCCAGGTCGAACAGGCGGTAGGTGTTCCGATCCACCTCGTCCTTGGGCGTGGCTGTGAGCCCGAGGAGCAGAGCGTCGAAGTACTCGAAGATCGCCCGGTACTTCTGGAAGACGGACCGGTGGGCCTCGTCGATGATGATCAGGTCGAAGTGGCCCGCACCGAAGCGCCGCTTCCCGTCCCGCTTCTCCTCGATCAGGTTCATCATGGTGGGATAGGTGCTGACATACACCCGCCCTTCCGTGTTCTTCTCCGTGACGAGGTTGACCGGCGCCGCGTCGGGCAGGTGCTTCTTGAACGCTCCGACGGCCTGGTTGACCAGCGCGAGCCGGTCCGCCAGGAAGAGGACGCGCTTCACCCAGTTGCAGCGCATGAGCAGGTCGACCAGGGCGATGGCCGTGCGGGTCTTGCCGGTACCCGTGGCCATGACCAGCAGGGCCTTCCGCTCCTTGTCGCGCTCGAAGGCCTCCCCGACTCGGCGGATGGCCCGGATCTGGTAGTACCGGTTGACAATGTCGGTGTTGATCGGCGCCTCACCGAGCGGCTTGCGGGTGCTCCTGCGCTGGATGAGGAGTTCCAGCTCGTCCCGCTTGTAGAATCCCTGCACGCGCCGGGGAGGGTACATGGTGTCGTCCCAGAGCCAGTGCTCATAGCCGTTGGTGTAGAAGATCACCGGCCGGCGGCCGAACTGGCGCTCCAGGCAGTCGGCGTAAAGCTTGGCCTGCTGCTGGCCGGCCTTGGGGTCTTTCCGGGTCTTCTTCGCCTCGACGATGGCAAGCGGCAGACCGTCGGTGCCCCACAGCACGTAGTCCACGTATCCTTTCCCGCTGCTGTTCGGCATCCCCTCGACGGGGTACTCCCGGTCGCGGGGCTGATCGACCGCCCAGCCGGCCTCCCTGAGGAGCAGGTCGATGAAGGCGTCGCGGGTCTCCTCCTCGGAGTAGTCGTGTAGATCGGGCTGCGCCTCGTTGGCCTTCTTGGCCGCCGCAATCTCGGCCCGCAGCCGCTCCAGCTCTGCGCTGAGGGCCTCCCTGTCCGCCTGAAGCCGGGCCAGCTGCTCGTCGCGTTCCCGCAACTCGGCTTCCAGCCGCTCCAGCGCCTCCCGGGACTGAGGGGCAACGGGTTGTGCCGGAGGCAGCAGGCCGGGGTCGAAGGCAAGCGACGCATCCGGCCTGGCGCCCCGGGCGTAGGTGCGCGCGAGCCAGTAGGTCACGTGGAAGAGTTCCCGCACGGCCAGCAGGGCGTCCTCCAGCGCTACGGGCCCCGGTTCGTGCACGGCCTCGTTGCCCAGGCGCATGATGAGCTGGGCCTTGTAGAAGATCTTCTGGCCGGCGGTCTGCTTGAAGGTGGGCTCGTGGATCAGGGCGCTGAGGTTGTCCTGGTATGGCCGGCGCAGCGCCGGATCGTAGCGGTAGAGCCAGTGGACCAGTCGCTCCAGGGTATAGCGGGCGTAGAAACACGCAGCACGGGGATCGCTGTTCACCAGGGACTCGGCCCGTTTGGCGTGCTCGAAGAACTCGGGCCACTCAGCGGCCAGGAAGGCGAAGTTGCTCATGCTACAACTCCCCTTTGAAGGCGCGGTGCTGGAGGGAAGCGTACAGGGATTCCAGTTGGGCGAGGGATGTGCGGTGGACAATCTTGTGTTTTTCGATAGACTCGACGTGACGCACGAACTGGTGCTGAAGCGATATTGGAGGTAGGATCACTCTTAACATTCGCACGTCTTGCTGGTTAATACTTGCCTGGTTAACAGCCTTTTTTGCTTTCTGGAGTATCTGCGACTTGATGTAGTTGCTCTGGAGAAGATGTACGAGGAATCGTGGGTGCAATCGATTCGGATCAACTCGAATGCGCATCATATTAGACTCGAAAATTGTAGGTTCGTTAAGAGTGGGAACTAGCGCACACTTACCAAGATAATCCAGGCTGTTCACGCGATTAATTACTATGTCTCCAGGCTGGAGACCGTACACATTCCTTTCCGCATCAGAAACAGCTACTCTCTTCAGTGCGGTCTGGTCAGTGATCGTCCCATCGTAGAATGAGTCGATTCTCAGGATGGGGGTGCCGGATCCATACAGAGACGAGGGCTTGTAGAGCCCATTCTGGGGTCCGAATTCGATAAACTCGCCAAGTTCAGCTACCTGCCAAGCATAGTGATTACGACTAGGGTCGCCGAACGTCTCGTAGAACACGGCTTCGACCAAAGCGGATAACAGACTGAGTGACTGTCGGCGAAGCGCTATTAGGGTTTCAGCCCGGTCGAGCACCTCGGCGATCCGCATTTGCTCGCTCAAGCTGGGTAGGGGAATATCCAGGTCTTCCAGGTGCTCATTCCGGAGATTGCTGATATTTGCGCCGGCAGCTAGAGCGGATACCGTTTGCCTGTAGTGCTTAGTCTTGAAAAAGTGGGCAAAGTACCGAGGATCTACCTTTTGGTTGGGACGTAGCACCTTGCAGAACGCACCAAACGAGCCGTCGAAATCGTCCAACACAGGTGCAGCCTTCCCGACCACGTCTTTACTCCCACTGGAGGCAGCAATCACAACGTCAAAACGACGGAGTCGCTGATAAGCACTGACCCTCTGCTCAGGAACATATACCAGTTCATCATACACTAAACCACGATCAGTGATATTGTTCGCCCTGAGTATGGGAACATACCCAGGCCTGGGACTGGTCAAAGCCTCGCCCTTCTCGTATGAAACCCCCCGGATCTGTTCACACAGATCCCCAACCTTAACACAGGTGAACCTCATCCCAGCATCCTCCCCAACTCCTTCAGCCCCTGCTGAATCTCCTCCTCCAGCCGGGCCAGGTCGGCGAGGATCTCCTGCGGCGAGCGATGCTCCACCTCTTCGTGCTCCATCTCCTTATACCGGTTCAGGCTGAGGTCGTAGCCCTGCCCCGCGATCTCGTCCTTCGGTACGCAGAAGCTCTGCGCCGTGCGGGGGCGTTCCCGCTCGCTCCCCTTCCGCTCCTGCCAACGCCGGAGCACATCGGGCAGGTTGTTCTTCTCGTGCTCCTCGGGCGTCAACGGGCATTCAGGCACCGGCCCCAGCTTCTCCAACGGCAGCAGCGGCTGCCGCTTGTCGTCGAGGCTCCAGCCGTCCGCCTGTACGTCGTAGAACCACACGTAGTCCGTGCCGCCCGAGTTCGTTTTGGTGAACACCAAGATAGCTGTGGATACGCCCGAGTACGGCTTGAAGGTGCCGCTGGGCAGCTTGATCACCGCCTCCAGCTTGTGCCCCTCTACCAACTCCTTGCGGATCGTCCTGTGCGCCTTGGACGAGCCAAACAGCACGCCCTCGGGGACGATTACCGCAGCCCGGCCGCCGGGCTTCAACAGGCGCAAGAACAGGGCAAGAAAGAGCAGTTCCGTCTTCTTCGTCTTGACCGTCTGCAGCAGTTCCTTAGCGCAGTTCTCGTAGTCCAGCGAACCGGCGAACGGGGGATTGGCCAGGATGAGGGTGTAGCGTTCCGCTTCGCCGGCGTTGTCGCTGCTCAGCGAATCGCGGTACTCGACCCGGGCGTTCTCCACTCCATGCAACAGCATGTTCATGTTGCCAATGCGCAGCATGGTCTGGTCGAAATCGAAACCGTGGAACATGGAGTTATGGAAATGCCGCCGCTTGGCATCGTCCCGCAGCATCTCCGGATACTTCTTCCGCAGGTACTCCCCGGCCCCCACCAGGAAGCCGCAGGTGCCGCTCGCCGGGTCGCAGATCACGTCGTCGGGCGTGGGCGCGGCGATCTCCACCATCAACTGGATGATGTGGCGCGGGGTGCGGAACTGGCCGTTCTGCCCCGCGGTGGCGATCTTCGAAAGCATGTACTCGTACAGGTCGCCGCTGGTGTCCCGATCGTCCAGCGGGACCTGATCAACCATGTCCACAACGCGCGCGAGCAGCGCCGGGGTGGGAATGGTGAAGCGGGCATCCTTCATATGCCGCGCGTAGGTAGATCCATCCCCTCCCAGGCTGCGCAGGAAGGGGAAGACGTGCTCCGCCATGACTTCGTACATCTCGGCGGGGGCGAAATGCTTGAAGCGGGACCAGCGCATGTCGGCGTACGGGCGCCCCTTGGGGTCCGTCCCCTCCGGGAAGATCCGCCGCTCGATGGGGCGGTTGAGCCGTCGGGCCTTGTTCTCCTCCAGCGTCTGCAGGTCGTCGAGGCGGCGCAGGAAGAGCAGGTAGGTGATCTGCTCAATGACCTCCAAGGGGTTGGAGATGCCGCCGGACCAGAAGGCGTCCCAGATCCGGTCAATCTGATTGCGCAGTTCGCCAGTGAGCATGCGTGGATGGACTCCCCTTATGCGTAGTAATGCGAAAGGCGCTCAATAGATGGATGCTTGAACACGCTCGATATGTTCTCTGTTCTTTCCCACTTACCCTCCCCAGTACAGGGGCAAGCCTTGTTACCGGCCGTCCGACCCCTTGAAGCACACCCTGCCCGCCGCATCCCATTCTCCCACCGCCCACCACTCCCTTCCCACCGCTGCCAAAGAAAGCGCCGCGCCCCCGCGCAGGGGGCACGGCGCTCTCACGTCAATAACCTTCACGCTCTGCTCTCCAGAAACGCCCGGACCTCGGCGGCCCTCGGGATCGGCGCAACCGCCCCGTGCCCGGTGGTCGAGAGCGCCGCGGCGGCATTGGCGTACCGGGCCGCGGTGACCAGGTCGGCGCCGCTCAGCCACTGGGTCACGAACGCCCCGTCAAAGGTGTCGCCGGCGCCGGTCGTATCGACCGTCTCCGCGGCGAAGCCCGGCAGCACGTGCCGCTCGTCCCGGGTGGCCACGAGCACGCCGTCCTGGCCCAGCTTCAGGGCGACCAGCTTCACGCCCAGCGCCAAGTAATAGTCGGCGATGGCGTGCGGATCCTGCAGACCGGTGAGCTGCACGGCGTCTTCGAAGCTCGGCAGGAACAGGTCCGCCAGCACCGCCGTGGCGTGGATCACGGCCCGGGCCCGGGCCAGCGGCCACAGCTTGAGCCGCAGGTTCGGGTCGTACGACACCTTCACCCCGTTTGCCCGGGCGACATCGATCGCCCGGAAGACGGCGTCGCAGGCGGTGTCGCTGATCGCCTGGCTGATGCCCGAAACGTGCAGCAGCTTGGCTCGGGCGATCGAATCCGCGGGCACGTCATCCGGGCCCATCCGGCTGGCCGCGGAGCCCTTGCGGTGATAGGTAAACTGGTGCCCGGCCTCCGAGTACGTGATGAAGTAGAGTCCGGTGTGGGCGTTGGGGTTGCGCACCACCAGGCTGGTGTCGACCCCGCCGCCAGCCGCACAGACGGGCTGCCGCCAGTTTCCTTCCCCCGCCACCAACCACGCGGAAAAGACCCCGGCACAGCGCCGGGGTCTTCCGATCGTCCAGCTACCGCTCCTTCGGCTGCGCAAACCGGGCCAGGATGATAGAGAACTCGTAGAGGCCGTACAGCGGCACGAGGAAGATGATCATCGAAATCACGTCGGGCGGGGAGAGCACGGCCGCCAGGATCATCAGGGCCAGGAAGGCGTACTTCCGCACCCGTCCCAGGAACTGGTGAGTCACCAGCCCGATCCGCGCCAGGATCAGCACCACCAGCGGCAGCTCGAAGGCGATGCCCAGCGGGTTGCAGATGCCGAGGATGAACGACAGGTAGTTGCTGGGCGTGACCGCCACCTCGACCAGCGACGCCTGTGCCATCGACTTGAAGAACTCTTTCGTGATGGGCACGACGATAAAGTAGCCGAAGGCCCAGCCGGCCAGGAACAACCCTGTGGCAAACGGCAGGCCGATGAAGAGCAGCCGCTTCTCCTCCGGCTTCAAGGCCGGCAGGATGAAGGCGATCACCTGATAGAGCACCACGGGAAAGGCCAGCACCAGCCCCAGGATCAGCGCCAGCTTGATCTGCGTGAGGAATGTGTCCCCGAAGGTATACTGGATCAGCTGCACCCCGTCTACCTTGGCCTGTTCCATGATGTGCTGGAAGACGGGCTGCGACAGGAAAACCGCGGCGAAGAAGCCGATCGCAACGGCGATCAGCGACTTGATGATGCGCTCCCGCAGCTCGGTCAGGTGCTCCACGAGGGTCAGTTCTTTGTCCTGCATCGCGCCAAACTCTCCATTCCGGGTGACCCCTGCGCTTCGGGCGAAACTGCTCACCCCTGAAGTGTATCTCCTTTTTGCGGGCAGCGTCAATCCCAACCGGCGGCGGCCGCGCCCGACAGCCGGAACCGCCTGACCCGGGCCTGCAGTTCAGCGGCCGTCTGTCTCAGTTCCCGGGCCGACGAGGCCACCTGCTCCGCCGAAGCCGTCAGCTCCTCCACGGACGCCGAAACCTGCTCCGCGGCCGCGGCGTTCTCCTCGGACAGCCGGGCGATGCGGTTGACCGCGCTCGCCACCTCCGCGGCGCCTGCCTCCATCTCCTCGCTCACGGCCGTGTTCTCCTCGGTCATCGCCGCCACGGCGTTGAAGGTGCGCACCGCAGCCGCGGCCTGCTCCTTCGCAAGACGGGCCTTCTCTGCGATGCGCTGCGCCTCCTCCGCCGCCTGCTGCACCGCGCCCAGGATCTCCTCCAGCGCGGAGCCGGCCTCGGCGGCCAGCTGGTTCGTGGCGGCCAGCCGCTCGGTGCCCTGGGACATCGCCCGAACGGCCTCGGCGGTGCCGGTCTGGATGTTGCTGATGAGGTCCGCGATCTCCCGGGCCGACGCGGCGGACTGCTCGGCCAGCTTGCGGACCTCGTCCGCCACCACCGCGAAGCCCCGGCCATGCTCGCCCGCCCGAGCGGCCTCGATCGCCGCGGTGAGCGCCAGCAGGTTGGTCTGGTCCGCGATGCCGGAGATGACGGCGGTGATGGACCCCACCTGCTCCGAGAGCCGGTCCAGCTCCCGGATGCGGTCGGCCGAGTGACCGACCACGGCGCCCACCTGCTCGATCTCCTTCAGGGCGCGGTCCACCACGCCGGCGGCGGCACGGGCGCGCTGCTCCGTCTGCAGCGCAACCTGGGCCGTGGCCGCCGCGATCTGCGTCATCTGTTCCAGTTCATCGGGCCATCTGATTCTGCCGGGCCGACGCCTCCCGGACCTCGGCGGCCGAACTGCTCGCGCTGGCCGCGATCTGCCGGATGGCCTCGCGGAGCTGTTCGACCAGACCGTTCGCCCGGGCGGTGCCGGAGGCCTGCTCCGCGCTGCCGGCCGCCACCTGCCCGATCGCCCGGGACGAGTCGGTGGCAGCGCCGGCCGCCTGCTCCGCGGCGGCGGAAAGCTGTTCGGACGCGGACAGGACCGTCTGCGAGGCGTCGCTGATCCCCTGCACCATCTCCCGCAGGCTGGTCAGCATCGTGTTGAACGCCTGGGCGGCATCGCCGACTTCATCCCGCGACGTCACGGGTACGTCGGGGATGCTCAGGTCCCCCGCAGCCATCTGCGAGGCCGCCTCCGCCAGCCGGCGGACCGGCTTCACGATGCTGCGCCCCATCAGCCGGGCCACGGTGACGCTCACCAGAGCCGCACAGAGGGCCAGGCGGGGATGACCAGCCGCAGGTTCGCCACGGTGGACCGGACGTCGCCCAGCTGCAGCAGGAAGTCGCTCTGCATCTCCCCACCCTCGCCCAACAACGCCGCGCTGCTGATCAGCGCATCGATGCGGCTCACGGCGCCGCTGAGGGCCAGGAAACTCAGGACGCCGATCAGCGTGAGAATGGCATTCGCGACCATCGGCGACACCAGAACCTTCGCAGAAATCCTCCACCGCATCTGAAGCGCATGGTCGTACCTCCTGTAGGATGTGTGCCGCGCCTCCGCGAAAATCGAGTAGGAGGGGGCGGTTAGCCCCCGTCCTCTCACACCACCGGACATGCGGGTCCGCATCCGGCGGTTCGCC
>JAAROH010008068.1_pt1 | contig 16271 bp, 17 predicted proteins | sample 7248631 | NCBI WGS metagenome assembly JAAROH01 (sample SAMN09772309, study PRJNA484901) | compost metagenome | isolation source: Vermicomposting unit | place: India
TTCATAGAATAAAATCATGATTTTTTAGGTGACATTTTCACAGGTTATTGACATATGCCCAAAAAAGATGAAAGCATAAAAACACCTTCCCTATATCTAAATAGGAAAGGTGTTTAAGTAAATCTAAGTACTAGATTCTTCCTACTAATTCAATGCTGGGCTCAAGAGTTTTTTCTCCTGGACGCCATTTTGCTGGGCAAACTTGGTTTCCATGTTTTTCTACATATTGAGCAGCTTGAACTTTGCGCAATAGTTCTGATGCATCTCTTCCTATATTGTCAGCATGTACTTCGTAAGCAACGATCTTACCTTGTGGATTGATTACGAAGCTTCCTCTTAAAGCAAGTCCTTCTTCTTCGATGTATACATCAAAGTCCCTTGAAAGCTTTCCTGTTGGGTCAGCTAGCATTGGGAATTTGATCTTCTTAATAGTATCTGAAGCATCATGCCATGCTTTATGAACAAAGTGAGTATCTGTTGATACTGAATATACTTCTACTCCTGCCTTTTTGAATTCTTCATAATGATCAGCTAAGTCCTCTAGTTCTGTAGGACATATGAAAGTAAAATCTGCTGGATAGAATACAAATACTGACCACTTGCCAAGCAAGTCCTTCTTGCTTACATCTTTAAATTCTCCGTTAACAAAAGCCTTTACAGTAAAATCTGATACTTCTTTTCCTATAAGTGACATATATCTTTCCTCCTTAATTTTTATTTTTTTATTTTTATCCGGTAGAACCCGGTAATAGTTTACTGAGATTTTCCCCTACAGCTGGAACATATACCACTAAAATACATTGTCCTATCCTCTATGTGGACTCCAGTTGACTCCTCTAGGAAATCATCGATCTCCTTGAGCATATTCTCCAGCTTATGGCTATCTGCATCAAACATCTGTCCACATTCTCTACATATTACATGAATGTGGTCATGGGTACTTATATCAAAGCGGTCGGGAGAATTGCCCATAGAAATCCTTAAAATTTCCCCAGACTCAGCCATAACACCTAAATTTCTATAAACTGTTCCTAAGCTGATATTAGGATAGATTTTTCTTATATACTCATATACTTCAGAAGCTGTAGGATGGTCTAATCTCATTAGTGCATCTTTTATCATCATTTTTTGTGCACTGTAACGTTTTTCCATAATGATAACTCCTATCAATTAGTAATCGTTACTATTATTATAAAACAACCAGATAAAAAGTCAATAGTTTTATTTAATTTTTTTTAAATTTATTTTGGCATAAAAAAACTCTTTTCTGGCTTGTGACATTACTAGTCTTTCCAGAAAAGAGCATTTTATTGCATCTAATCACATATTAAATTATATTTACTCAATCCGCCCCTACTTTATCATTAATCCTTCCCAATATTGCCAACTAACATTTCCGTTTCAAAAATAATATCTCTGAGCATATTTACTCCTTTTTTTGTGCTCTCTTTGTCAGATGAAAGCAACGTAATTATCCTATCCACCCTTTCTTTATAATCCTTAGGCTTTATTTTAAAGCTTTCAATCATCTTAACTGCCTTTTTCTCATTTATGCAATACTCATCATTTAAAGCAAATATAACTTGGTTTAAACAGGATATGCTTCTAAAACAATGACCACATACATAGTAGATATCATCCTTCTCCACATTATCCTCAGCAAACATCAGAGAAAAAGAAGCCTCAAACATGAAATATCTTGTTATAGCCTCTTTTAAAGCTTTTGGATAGGGATAAGTTTTTGATTTTAACTGGGATATTTTGCCTTTTGGATCCAATAGTATCTTACATATAGAGATTTCTCCCATGTACATGGCATTTAGATATCCATGAGGGTGACCAGTTTGATAGTGGATAGAGACTCTTCCTGCTAAACAATCATCAATAACTTGAGATACCCTTTTTATATCCCGCAATATGAAATCTACATGATATCCATTAATTATGAGCCATCCTCCTGCATTTACCCATGGTCCCCACTGGCCTAATGGGGTAACTAATCCTTCCCTATGCTCATCATCTAGCTTGGCAGCAACTTTATTTAATTGGCCTACATCAAAGCCTTCGGATTCATCATAGTATATTCCAATATCTATATCTGATCTCTCATGGTGGTTCCCCCTTGCTCTGGAACCTCCTAATACTACCCCTACAACTCCAGGGATACCCTCCAATTCCTTGGTGATTTTATTTAAAATACCATCTACCATAAAAATACACCTCATCACTTTATTGATTACAAATTTAAAACCATGGTCTTGGCATTAACTAATACATAGACCATGGTTTTAATAGCGTATTATAAATCTTATACTCTATTAGAAAAGCTCCTAAACAAATCCTCAACTTCATTTTCAGGAAGGGGTTTGCTAAAATAGTATCCCTGAATTATGTCGCACCCTAGTTCAGCAATTATATCAAACTGCTCTTTAGTTTCTACACCTTCAGCAATAGTCTTAAAATCCAAATTCTTAGCCAAGGTTACTATGCTTTTTAATGCCACCTTATTTTTGTATTTGTCAATATTGGCTATAATGGACCTATCTATCTTTAATGTGCTGATCTTAATTTCTAGCAGTGAGCTCAAATTCGAATATCCTATACCAAAATCATCTATTGCAATCCTAAACCCGCTTTCAATCAGCTCATCTATTATTCCAATATTGTCCTCTCGAGTTTTCATTAGGGTTCCTTCTGTTATCTCTATCTCCAGCTGAGAAGGGGGGAAATTATATTTTGTACACAAATTTAATATATTAGTCTTAAAATCCTTTCTCATTAACTGGATTGGAGATATGTTTACAGATATGGTTTCAAAATCATAGCCTTTTTCCTTCCAGCTACAGGCAGTTTTTATGGCCTCTTCTAGTACCCAGTTGCCAATTGGTACAATATGGCCCTTGCTTTCAGCAATGGGAATGAATTCATTAGGAGGCACAAATCCCATCCTGCTGTTATTCCACCTTAAGAGCACTTCAAAGCTTGTAATTTTGTTCTGTAGAATATCCATCTTTGGTTGGTAATTCAAGTACAGCTCGTTATTAATAATTGCATTTGATAATTCATTTTCTATTAATGTTTTTCTAAAATAGGCTTTGGCTAGCTGTTTATTAAAAAAAGTACATGTATTTTTCCCAGCCTTTTTGGATTCGCTTACTGCAAAATCACAAAACGTTATCAACTCTTCTTCATCTGAACTATCATCGGGGAAAATAGTGACTCCCATGCTTAAATTAATGGGGATATAATTATTCATTACTTTAAGAGGCTTTTTGAAGTACTCATAAATATTATTGCATATTCCTTCTATTTCTTCTATGCTATTAAAACTATCTATCAATATTATAAACTTGTCGCAGGGGAATTTTGCTAGATCGTGATTCTCTCCAATTAAGGAATTGATGGATTGGGAAAAGTTTTTCAATAATTCGTTTCCAAACTGAAGACCAAAACTATTAACTAAAGTTTTGAAGTTATCTATATCGATTAATATCAAAGCTCCTTGTTTATTTCCATCTTTAGCCGCCTCTATAGATTTTTTTAGCTTCCTTAAGAAGAACCTATCATTAATCAGATTGGTAAGAGTATCGTGTCCTTCATGTAATTTATCCCCTGTCACGTTGAACATTATAACATGTAATACGCTGTCTCCTGTACTCTTGTCTTTAAATATTTTCCCTCTAAATAAGACCCACTTAATCTCCTTGCTTTTAGTCCACACCCTAAAGGTGCTTTGATAGAATATGGTACGGTCTTTCATGTAGTCCTCTAAGTCCTGTAATGCCATATCCTTATCCTTATTGTAAGCTATTGTGTTCAGGAATTCCCTCATGTTTTTCACATGATTTAATCTATACCCTGTTATCTTTTCATAAATATACATTTGGTCCTTATCCATATTCCATTTGCAGAGCCCAATATCCCCCACATTTACAGCGTGTCTATATATTATATCAAATTTTATTGAACTAAGATTATCTTTGGCACTTACAGACATCTCCAAGATCCCCCTAATAGAATATGGAATCTTAAATGTTTAATATAATAATACCCTATTTAAATCCCTATTTAACCCTTTGCTGCAAAATCATTACAAATCCTATTGGGGCTTTTGCAATCTACACAGTAGCCTAAAGTAGTGCAAGGCGTATATTTACCTAATCTCTTAGCATCTATTGGAGCAGAATATTGCCTGACTCTCTTTTCCGCTTCCTCAATGTCTCGAACTATCTTATTAATACCTACAACCAGAATAACCTGCTTAGGTCCATATATAATAGGTGCAACTTTACTTCCATTGCCGTCAATATTATACAGTTCACCGCTTTCCGTTAAAGACTTTGTACTGCACATGAAAGTATCAGCAGAGAAGTTCTTTATGTCATATTCCATAATGAATTAAGTACTTGTCCTCTTTAATAGCATCAGATATCACTTCAATTAAAGCTTCAAGCTCTTGAGATTGATATCGATTATTAGCTCTTATGATTGACTTTAACTCCTCATCATAATTTATAATCAATTGTTCTATTAAATCATCCCTTACAGAAATGCAGTTATATTTTTCAGGCTCATAGTCACTGTACCACTTATTCTCCTCAAAAGAATCCATTATTCCAAATTCATGCTTTGCCAAATTATCACCCCTGGGAGTATATCATTCTATATGTTTTCTGCTTCACACCTTAAATTATAGAAGTATCTTACAAGTTCGCTCTTTTCATCTTTCATAGGTTCTTTAAGCTTACTTAAGGTTCTCTTACCAACCCTTTTATCAATTACAGCCAATGATCTAATAATAGGATTATCCGATTTAAGTGATTCTTCAATGGGCGAACTTAAGAATACCTTAGCTGCTTCAAAAAAATCATATTGTGCAAAGATACCTTTCTCTTCTACTTTTTTATCTGCTATATCATTTATAGCTCTATTTTTAGCTATTTGTGAAATCATTTCTTCAGAATATCCTATCTTCCTAAGTAATTCACTCATTTCATCCTGCTCATAATCATACTCATCAAAGTCAATATTATCCCTTTCCTTTATTTCTTGTTCTGTACGGTATATTTCTACTTCCTTTTTCAAAGTACACATATTTATAACTTCTTTTCCATCCACCGTTATATATGCCCTACCCATTTGATCAGGAGCTTTTCTATAATTTGTAACCCAAAATTCTACTCTGCCTTTTAAGCTTGGACAAATAAAGTCTTCCAACTGCTTTTTTAACTTACTCCACATAATGTTTTCCTCCATAAAATTAATACTATCTTTTCAAAGTATTATATAAGAAATATGCATTGCTCTCAATGCATCTCCTGTTTTCTATCAATACTATCTTATCTTTTATATACCTACAAAACTCCAATGCAAGTTAACTACTCAAGTTCATATCTTTGTCCCATGTATAGCATAGTCCCCTAACTTTTTTAGGTTATATTTTACATCTAAAAAAATTCATCTAATAGTTTATAAAACTCCAGTTTTGAATAATCTATATTTTCAACTCCATATTCTTTAAAAAGGAGAGGTACCCACTTTGCATCAAATTTATTTGCTAAGCTTCTAGCAGCTATAGCAAGGTCCTGGTATCTATCAGAAATTCCTGCTCTACCCCAGTCAATAAATCCGCCTATATCTCCATTGTTTATTATATAGTCTCCATGGGTAAAAACAAGATCTTCATCAGAAGGTTTTGCAACTAATAATTCTTCAAACAAATCAACAGCTTTCTTTCCATATCGGCTCTTATCAAAGTTGTCTTCATCTACAAGTCCATTTAACATTCTGTATTCAGCATCTTTTAACTTTACACTTAGCCTCTGGTTAAAAGGACAATTTTTTATGTCTATACTATGTATCATTTTTAATCCTTTAGCTAATAATCCAACTAGCTTAGGTAGATCATTTCTAAAGGATGGATCATAAGAGGGAATCCCTTTCACTTCAGTCATTAGAAGATATTCAAAATCCATCTCCTGAGTATATAATAAAACCTTTGGAGCTGGAAGCTTCCCTTCTATCCATTTCAAAATTTGAACTTCCCTATCTAGGCTCATTTTTAGCTTCCGTGGTGCTATTTTAAGATATCTGTTTTCTGTTCCTTTCAATAAAAAGGTGTGTGCACCTGACTTGCCAGCAGTAATTTGCTTCAACGTACTATTTCCTATCTCTCGTCTTAATTCCTTAGGAAGTGCTTCTACATTCCATTTGTTTATGTCCATTGGTTTGTTACAACCTCCTTATCAATACAATCACTTCCACGATATATTTAACAATATTATAGTTTTTGATGTTTAAACTATCCTTCCTATAAAAAAGAAGGGTAAAAACACAAAATACCCCTTCTTTTAAAATCCATATTATATATGTAAACCATTTTATTCTGTCCATCATTGTTGACAAACAAACTTTATAACTTTAACGGTACTTACAAATACAACTAGTTCCCCCATTACCCAATATATTTGGCTAAAAATAAGCAGGGATTTTCTTCGTTCCAATACAAAGGAAACATTTCTAATGGATAAAAATCATTCTTTCGATAAAAAGCTCTTGTACGTTCATACGGTTCATAATCTACAGAAGAATCAAGGGTTTTTACTGTAATGAACTTATGGCCATTTTCCTTACAATAATTTTCAGCAGCCGTCAATAAAGCATGTCCCACCCCTTGCCTATGATATTCTTCCAATACACCTAAATTAAATATCTCTGCTGTGTATTCATTATGTATTTTTAAAACAATAAACCCAATAACTTGATTTTCATCAAATGCAGCAAAGAAAGGCATTTCCCTATGTAAAACTGACTTTTTTCTTATATCTTCTGGGGGACTAAACCACTTAGGCAAGGAATTCATAATTTTAAGTGTAATACTAGTTTTTAATTCTTTATCCATTATTTTCTCAACCCTAAAGATATGTATTCCCTCCTATTTATGTACATTAAGATTATATTTTTTGAATTTTGCTTATCTTTTTCTACCCAAAATTTTTAATAAAAATACATGGTCCATAAGGGATCGGATCCCTTAACCCTATTTGTTTCCACTGATTATAACATTGTAACTAATTTTAATTCTATCTAAATTGTTATCATCCACTGCACCAATTGCAACTGAACCATTCATTGTAAATTTTTCATTATCACCCTTAGCCTTTGAAACTGCCAAACATCCAGATAAAGCAAAAACTAAGATAATCAATATACACATTAAAGCAAATTTATTCATAATATTTCCCCTCTATAAATAATTTCCTTCCCCATATAGCTATCTCTTTTCAATCTTGCTTACATCAATTTTCACTGTATCCATTTCAAAATAATTTTTAATCTTGATATACTTCTGTTAATAACGTCTTCCGTCCTTATTCCCAGTTCTATATCCTTTGTAATTCGTGAAATTAGCGCTTGTTCTGAACATACTAAAGAAAATTTATATAATTTGCAATTATGTTTGTCGATCCTAGATAATATATCTTCAAGTATACTTTGTTCATGCATTACCCAACAAAAATAATATTTTCATACACTGAACATGAAATAAAATTATTCAAGAGATAGCTAATATTATCTATTACCATCTTTTTAGTTTCATCATTGACTATAAAAGGGGACATGTCCCAACACCAATCCCCATCAAGAAAAACATAATTTGACAGTAGTTTTTGCAGCTCTCTGCTTGTGGCTGTCTTCCCTACACCCATAGTTCCATTTATAAAAATGAGATTCTTCATCTTCCACCCTCCAAATCTATAATTGATAATAAAATGCTAACTAATTGGTACTATTTACTTTTATTTTGCACTATATAGTTCGTAATAGCACATACTTTTTAAACATATACCTTTTATCTAACTATCTAACACTCTAATTTATCTATGGTTACACAAATAATGTTAAATTCCATGTCCCTCTTTTCCTTATCAATTTGATCATAGGGAATATAGAAATATTAAAAAGGATTGAATGCTACAGTAATATGTAAAATGTCAGGAAGTTTTTAGTCAAAGATTCGATATTTTACAATTCATTAACATTTAACAGATATTCTTTGCTGTAATCATTGGAATTATCAAATTTCCCCAAAAATCAATTTGATTCCTAATTATTGTCAATAAAAAAACACATCTCTCCTACGTCATTCTAGTTAAACTAACGTAGAAGGAGATATGTTCAATAATTATATTCTTTATAAAATATTTAAGGCATATGATTGTCTTAATACTTTTATATTAAAATCATTCTGCAACTTTTCTTAATTTTTCATAGGTTTCAACTAACATATACTCCATAAGTGCCTTTCTAAATTGTTCATCGTCTAACACACGAGTAAAGAAAGATTGATTCTGCCCCATCCTATCAATTACCTTATCTATAAACGCTTTCTCATAAGCAAATCTAAAATCATCAATAGTATTTGTTTTTGCTTTTTGTACCAAATCCTTATCAGCAGCAAAATCCTCTTTTATTTGTTCGACCGATAATTGGTCGGCTTTTGTAAAATTTGTCCCAAATCGCTTATTAAGCCTCTCAATAATAGTAGAAAGGTATTCTGTTTGCTCTTCTTTTACTACCGTTCCCGCAAACCTAACAGGTGTTACTGGTGTATTTCCGTCTTCAGGAGTTAATGAAATACTCCCATCAAATATCTTTTTAATAGTATAATACTCTAATGCAACTTCATCTGCCAGATGGATAGTAGAACCTTTTTCTTTAGGAAGTTTTTTAAGCAAATATGTTAAATATACATATAATTTATGAAGTTCAACATCTTCAAAAGGTGTAATTTGTAAGATAAATGAATAAAGCCTAATAAATTTCGCTGCTTGACTACTAAAATCTTGCTTACGCTGATCTTCTAGTTTTTTGAACCTTTCTACTGCCTTATCTATTAAGTAATTTAATATAGCTCTATCTTGAGAGGCCTTTTTATCTTTTGTCTTAAAATATATATTATTAAACCTATCTATTTCATCTTTCAAGTATACCCCATAAGCATGTAACTGATTTTCTATGTCATAAAGAAGATTTGGTTCAGTTACTTCTTCCACTATAGTTGCTTGATAATAAGGTTTAAAGGCTTCTTGTATATCTTCTGCCTTATTGACAAAATCAAGTACAAATGTATCTTCTTTTCCTGTACAGGTTCGATTAAGCCTTGACAATGTCTGTACTGCTTTAACTCCTGACAACTTTTTATCTACATACATAGTATGCAAAAGAGGTTGGTCAAATCCTGTCTGGTACTTTTCAGCAACTAAAAGAATTTGATATTCATCAGTAGCAAAACGCTCTGGGAGTTCTGATTCTTTAAATCCATTCATGTCGCTTTCTTTATAATCTACACCATCATCTCTTACTGTTCCTGAAAAGGCCACTAATGTTTTGATGTCATTATAACCCTTCTTTTTAATATATTCATCAAAGGCATGCTTATAGCGAACGGCATGAAGTCTGGAACTAGTTACTACCATTGCTTTTGCTCTTCCTCCAATTTTATGCCTAGTTACATTTCTGAAATGTTCTACCATAATTTCAGTTTTTTGAGCAATGTTATGAGGATGAAGGCTAACATATCTTGTAAGTGCTTTTGTAGCCTTAGCCTTATCAAAAGCTGGGTCTTCTTCAATCTTTTTCGCCAACTTAAAATAGGTTTCATAAGTAACATAGTTTTGTAGTACATCTAGTATAAATCCTTCTTCAATAGCTTGTCTCATAGAATATAAATGGAAAGGATGAGGAAGTCCATCATCACCTATAGTTCCAAACATCTCTAATGTTTTTGCTTTTGGTGTTGCTGTAAAAGCAAAGAAACTAATATTAGGCTGTTTGCCTCTTTTCTTTATTGTTTTTAAAATTTCCTCTTCGGGGTCATACTCCTTGTCCTCTAACTCTGCATCCAGTTTAGCCGCTTCTTCCAGACTATTTGCCGATAAAACTTCTCTTAAAGAAGCCATATTTTCTCCTGCACTACTAGAGTGGGCTTCATCTATAATTACTGCATATCTACGCTTTTCCAATTCTCCAACTTTTTCAATGATGAATGGAAACTTTTGTAAAGTGGAAATAATTATTCTTGCTCCACTCTTCAAAGCATCTGCTAGTTGATTAGAATCTTTATCTATCTTTTCAACAACTCCGTATTTATGCTCTAACTGATAAATGCTATCCTGTAATTGCTTATCCAAAACCCGTCTATCTGTAATAACAATTACCGAGTCAAATATAGGATTATCATTATTATCATGAAGATTAGCAAGCCTATGAGCAAGCCAGGATATAGAATAGGTTTTACCTGAGCCTGCACTGTGCTGTACGAGATAATTAGTTCCTACGCCCTTCTCTCTTACATCTGCTTCTAATTTCCTTACCACATCTAATTGGTGATACCTTGGGAATATAACATTTTCTGATATATAGATGTTTCCGTCTATATCTTTCTTCTCTTTCGTTTCTATAAACACAAATCTCTTTAATATATCCATTAAACTATCTTTTTGAAGTATCTCTTCCCAGAGATAAGCAGTTTTAAAACCATTAGGATTATCAGGATTGCCCTTTCCACCATTACATCCTTTATTAAAAGGTAAAAAGAAAGTCTTGTTTCCTTCAAGTTTTGTGGTCATGTAAACTTCTTGAGTGTCTACTGCAAAGAATACTATGGCTCTTTTCTTAAACTGGAACAATAATTCATTGGGGCTTCTATCTTTTTTGTACTGCATTATTGCATCTTCATATGTTTGACCAGTAAATGGATTTTTAAGTTCCAACACAACGACAGGAAGTCCATTAACACAAATAAGCATATCAATGCTCTTTTCATCTTTAGTGCTATAGTACACCTGCCTTGTAACAGATATTCTATTCTTTTCATATAGCCTTACTATTTCATCATTTAACTTACTAACAGGTTTAAAATAAGCGAGGTCTAAATATACACCATAGTCTTTGATTCCATGCCTTAATACATCAATCATACCTCTGTTGTTAAGTTCTCTATTTAATCGACTAATAATCTTAAACTGATACTGGTCCTTATAGATTTCCTTTAATCTTTCCATTTTCTTAGGCTGAGTATCTTCTAAAAAATCAAAAAGAAGTTTAGTATCAAGAGCAAATTCTTTGTTGTAGTCATCAGGATTGCCCTTAATATATCCTGAATCTAAAAGATATTCTTCCACATATTCCTCAAAGCCTCTTTCTGTTAATTCTACTGGAGTTTTAGTCACTTTTATTCACTCCTTGTAATTGAAAATTTAATCTACCACATAGTCCCTCACATCAATTTTACCTGTTACTGCTTCTGATATAAGGGATTGGCGGTATTCTTTTAGTTTTTGGATTTGATTATTAATACTAGATATTAAACCGTCTATTTCACCAATTTTGGCATCTACAAAATCTATTATTGATTTTTGTTCTTCTAATGGTGGAATGGGCAGCACTAAATTCTTCAATGTATCTGTATAAATAACGTCAATAGTAGTAGCGTTACTCTCTAACATAATTTGGTTTGTTACTATTTTTGTATTATTAAATACTACATTTATATACTCATTTAAAACCTTATCGGGGTTTAATGTAATTTTTATTAAACACGGATGCAGTATTCCTTTCTCTGCATCTTTAGGCACAATAGCAGTTTTCCCTATAGTCCCTCTTGTAGTAACTAATAAATCCCCTGAAAATACTTCAAAGGCTCTTAATTCTTCATACTTATAGTTTTCTATATAATAATCGCCAGATTTAAAATCATTATCTAAAACTGTTTTCTGATTATATACCTTGACATCACCACTAACCATGTCATCATTTTTTAACTGACTACCAAAAGGACCTGCTTTGATAGAATATTTTTTAGGGCTTAATAAATATTTCATTTTTGTAATACTCCAATGCTCTGGTATCTCCCCTATCCACTCGATCCCTGAATCCTTCATCTTAACATTTGGGTTAAGTCCTTTGGTAACGGCTTCAGTTATAATAGCCTGGCGTTTTTCCTGTAATAGTTCAATTAGTTTTTCTTTATCAGCAATTAAATCATCTATTTCAGCAGTTTTTTGGTCAAGGAAATTTGCAATATGAATTTGTTCATTTAGAGGTGGATACATAACTCTCTCGTCAAAGTAATAATTAGTGTCTAAGTTTTGAATACCCGTGGTCTGTTTAATTGACCTTACATTTAACCTGATAGAATACATTGCAGAATAAATATATTTAAAAAAACCAGAATATGCTTTTCTTTTATCTAATTCAATCCTAGCAATAAAATTTGCATAAACTGCAGGAATATTATGTTTGAATATTGTCACAAATCCAACTGGTTGTTTTTCTCCCCCACCAGATTTTTCAATTAGTAAATCTCCATATTTAAGTAAATATAACTTTTGCTTTGAAGCAGGAATATTCCTAATTGTAAGGTCATTTGCTTCAATCTCCATATTTGTTCTATTAAAATCTGTAACACGTATACAAGCAATATCGTTATTATCCCCTTGAGGTTCATCACCCCATATCCCATTTCTACAAGATTTAATGGAGTTTTTTAATCTACCTATTTCCCAATGCTCTGGTATCTCACCTATCCACTCAACCCCTGAATCCTTATACTTTTCATACCTCTTATACCTACTCATTGCCCATCACCTTCTTCAACTTCTCTGATATACTCTTTTCTAGTTCTATTATTTCTTTCATAATCTCTTCAGAAGGTCTTAGGGGCTGGTATTTGTAAAAATGCCTTGTGAAGGGTATCTCGTATCCAATTTTAGTCTTACTTTCATCTATCCAAGCATCAGGTACATGTGGTTTTACTTCTCGCTGAAAATATTCATGTATATCTTCTTTTAATGGTACATTCTCAGTATCTCTCAATTCAGGGTCTGGTTCAGGATTGCCTTTACTATCTACGCAAATATCTGCTGTTTCATCTCTTTCAGATAAGGCGGATAAAATAGCCTTCAGCAATGTATTATTTAATTTAATATCACTATCTTTAAAAGCCTTTTTAAGTATCTTAGTAAACTCGTCTCTGTTTTTATAAACAATATTGGAGTCCATTGTTTTTAAAATCTCTATTATTTGTTGTTGCAGTTTTTTACCTTCTTCTATTTCTTTAAGCCCTGCTTCACCTTTTTTTTTTGACTTTGCTAGATTATTAAAGGCTGTTTCATTATATAAATTATTAATCCTTTCTTCAGTCACCTGAAAATTAAGCCTTAAAGGTCTTTCAACAACTATTTTTTGATATCCAAAGTCTTCATTATCAAAAATCTTGCAGTATTCATTCTCCTTGAACTCTCCATATATTCTAGTAATTTCCTTTATTTGCTCCTCAGTAATTTCATTTCTCTTATTGCCAAGACTTTTTCTCATTTTCTGATAGAAATCCACCGCATTAACCAGCTGTATCTTCCCTGTTCTTACAGGTCCTCTCATTGGATCACTATTTTTTCGATTAGTTACTATCCATATATAAGTAGAAATACCTGTGTTATAGAATAATTGGTCAGGAAGTGCTATAATTCCTTCCAACATGTCATTTTCAATTATCCAGCGTCTGATTTCAGATTCACCCGAACCTGCATCTCCAGTAAATAGTGGTGAACCATTAAAAATGATGGCAATACGGCTGCCTTTTTCATCTTGTCTCATCTTTGATATGAGGTGTTGTAAAAATAATAGAGAACCATCAGATACCCTAGGAAGCCCTGCTCCAAACCTGCCATCATATCCTTCTTTCTCATACTCATCACGAATATACTTTTCTTGTTTTTTCCAATCAACTCCAAAAGGAGGATTAGTTAGCATATACCTAAAAGTTTTACCGCGATGTCCATCTTCAGTTAAACTATCACCTAAAATAATGTTATCTGCATTTTGTCCTTTTATAAGCATATCAGATTTGCATATGCTAAAGGATTGAGGATTTATCTCTTGTCCAAATAATTCAACTTGTATACCAGGATTTAATTCTCTTAAGTACTGCTCTGTAACAGAAAGCATACCACCTGTTCCTGCACAACAGTCATAAACAGTTACAACAAGTCCTGGCTGGGTTAATTCCTCATTATCTTCATTTAAGAGGATATTTACCATAAGTTTTATAACCTCACGAGGAGTATAGTGGTCTCCTGCTTCCCCATGTTCAGAAAATCTCCTGATTAATTCCTCAAATATGTATCCCATTTCCATGTTGCTTACCTTATCAGGATGTAAGTCTATTTTATTAAATTCTGATACTACTAGGTAAAGTAAATTATTATCATTAAGTTTTGTAATTTCCTTATCAAAATCAAAATGTTCAATGATTTCTCTGACATTTTTGGAAAAACCGTTAATATAATTTCTTAAATTACTTGCAATGTTGTCAGGGTCAGCCAATAATTTTTCAAAGTCATATTTACTAGTATTATTAAAAGGCTGTTTTGAAACTCTATTTAAAATTGGGTCCATATTCTGTATCCCTAACTTCTTTAATTTTTCATATTCTTTAAGTACTTCTTCTTTAGTTTCTGCAAGAACACAGTCAAACCTTCTTAAAACAGCCATAGGAAGTATTACATCACCATATTGTTCTTTTCGATACGGACCACGTAATAGTTCTGCTATATTCCATATAAAATTAACCTTATCCTGAAAGTTATTCATTTTTATCACTCCTATATGTTTTTATCAATAAGTTTCTTAATCATAAATTAAACAATATCATCGTTGTTTTATAATTCTATTTTTTAGTTTGTTACTCTATAGAACATTACAATTTTTAAGCTTTTTGTTGTACACCAAAATATCACACTGCTCTAAAATCAAGAAAAAGTGTTTCCTGTCTTTTATGCAGTATTAAGACTTTTTGAAGAAAACTTTACATAATATCATTCATCCAAATATAATTTTAACTTTAAAGAATTTACTTCACTATCATAATTTAAGGCTACTTTCCATAGTAAATTAATTATTTATCGTATCAGACGTATTATCAATAAGCAACTTAAGACCCTGCGATTGATAATAGCCTTTTACCTTTATAATTTATTGCCCAGAAGCTAGATGGTTGAGTATGATGTATCGTAGTAATTTTACATAGAGGTCTTCCCATACAAAACATGCCATGAGATGAGTATATAACATAAACTCCTTTTTACCGTTCATACAAAATAAAATACAAGACGTGGTATAACTTTGTTTCTCCCTTGTATAAAAACTTTTTCTTTACCATAATAAAGGTTTTTCTGGCCTATCATTACAATAAAAACAATTAGGGTCACCACATCTTCCTTCTGCCCATTCGTTACAATAAGCACAAAAATACGAATCATATTTTTTATACAAAATTAAAAAATTTCCACATTTCAAGCATTTTTGATCTGTTATAAAACCTTCTATTCGAATATCATTAATTATTACTTCCTCTTTGTCTATATCTTCGATAATTTTCATTTTCGCACCCCTCAATTTTCACTTTATGACGTTTTACTAATAAGTACCACACACCTTTATTTTACACTATTTCATTTATCAAGACATCTACATTTATAAATCTTATATCCAAAACTCTTCAGCTTATAAGGCAAATCATCATTTTTATTTTAGAACTTGAAAAGTTGTTAGATTTGGGAATTTTAGGGGCAAAAAAACAATTCAATCTTTCAATCCATTAATTTACCCGTTTTTACCCTTATCCCTTCTCACCCTTAAATTTTTAACAAAAAACATGGTCTATAAGGTATCCCTTAACCCTAATAAATAAACCATCTTTTTGCAACAACTTTATTTTTATCCTGAAAAGATTTTTCAAAATGTAAGGAGTTTATTTGAGATAACGAATCCCCTCACAAGTTATGCATTAATCCTATAAGACCACTCAATAGAAGTTAATCCTCTTTTGTAAGACCTATAAGTGAAATTAATAAGCCTGATAACACTATCAAATACTCAATACCCGCAAGATAGGAATTAGGGTCAACTGCAATTATTCCACCAACTAAAGTTATGTTAATCCCTAAAAGAATTATCTTAAGACCTGAAGGCCTCTTCTTTAAACTATAAACTATAAAACCTACTGAGCCAAATACAACAATAAGCATTATTGCTGCAAGAATAATATTTGCCATAACTTAAAACTCCTCTCCATGAATTAAATTTATAATTTATTAAAATAAATATCGGTATGAATTATATCCTTTTTATCCTAAAATCCCAATAAAAAAACGGATCTATAATAAATGTTGGGGTGTATAAAAAAATGTACTCCAACATTTATTTTT
>JAAROH010008070.1_pt1 | contig 16254 bp, 15 predicted proteins | sample 7248631 | NCBI WGS metagenome assembly JAAROH01 (sample SAMN09772309, study PRJNA484901) | compost metagenome | isolation source: Vermicomposting unit | place: India
GCCCTCCACCCGGGGATGAAAATCCCGCGTCAGTTCGGCATTTTCACGGAAAAGAAAAGAAAAACCCCATTGCGCTTCTTAATCACTATTTGCGCCAATGTGAACAAGAAGTCGAGCGGGTGCGGCAACTGCTTGAGCGCCAATATGTGTTAAAAGAGCAGTTTGCCCGTGAACATCGTGAGGCGGAACAGATGGCGGAAAAACGAAGCAAACAGGCGGAGGTGGCTGAGCGGGCCGGGGAAGTGGGGCTAGCTGAATTTGCCCGGCGCGAACAAGCGCAATATGCGGAACGGGCGGGCCGTCTGAAACAGTTGCTCGAGCAAGCGAGCCGCGAGCTGTTTGAGTTGGAAGCGAAATATGAGGAAATGAAGCATAAGCTGAAAGACATGCAGATGCGGCGCATGGAGTTGATGGGGCGGGAAAACGCGGCGCGGGCACACTACCGAATCCAGCGGGTGATCAGCGGGGATGCCGGCCCGGCGCTGGCGGCGTTCGCCGATGCGGAAGCCTACCTTGATCGCCTCGAGCGGCAAGTCCAGTCCGATGATTACCGGAGCACGATCGACGCGCGCATCGCTCAGCTGGAAAAGCAGTTGCAGGAAGGAAACTAACCGGATATGCTAGAAGGTGTCCCAATATAATGGGGCACCTTCTTTCATACTTGGTATGCACACCATGTTGGGCTTTGGGGCGAATCATCGTTTGAAACAACGTTTTTCATTTTGGACAACAGGGGGCTCCCCGCATGCTCGATCAACGGAAGAAAACGGGTTATGTCAGTTGGGCAGTTTTGATTGCGCTAGTGCTTTTGGCGATTGAAATTTCGTTTTTCCATCCCGGATGGTTGTTTTCGATCGGATTATCGGTCGCTTTGCTTTATATCGGCAAACAGTCTTGGCCGCGCAGACGGGGGAAAGTGCTCTTTTGGCTCGGCGGCATTAGTCTCGTGTTTCATATGTTTACGATGGTGACAGCCCGGTTGATCGTTGTTGCTAGTTTATTTTACTTTATTTGGAAGTTTGCTCAGTCCAAGCAGCAGCCGACCGTTATTCGTCCTGTCATCACGGAAGCGACGAGTGGAAACGAGGAAATCATCGAGCGGCAGCCGTTGTTTTGTAATGTGCTGTTTGGACGGCAGGCGACTCCCGAACATGTGTATGAATGGGATGACGTCAACATTCAAACCGGCATTGGCGATACGGTGATCGACGTCAGCAACACCGTCTTGCCGAAAGGGGAAGCGGTGATTATGGTGCGCGGGTGGATCGGTCATGTGCGCGTGCTTGTTCCGTACGAGGTGGAGACGAAGGTCGTCCATTCGGCCATCGTTGGTGGTGCGACGGTGTTTGGGCATGCGACAGAACAGCTGTTTAATCAGACGTTCCTTTATCAGACCCCTTCGTATCAAGCGGCCGAGCGGAAACTGAAAATTGTCACCTCGATGATGATCGGCCATCTTGAGGTGAAGCGGCTATGAGCCGGTCGTTGATTGTTTCCGTGTTATCAGCGCTGATTGTTTTTGGTTTGTTGTTTGTTTCCTTTGTGTACGCGTTTCCGCTGGGGACATGGGTGGAGCTGTGGGAGAGAACGGTGATGGGGGTCCCGTTTTTGCTGTTTGTGACAGCCGGCAGTTTGCTGGTTGGGATCGTGAGCGGGCTTCTGTTGGATATCGTTTGGCGGAGGCAGCGAGAGGCTCTCAGGCAGGCGCTGGAACACATTGAACGTGGTGAAATCGGGGAGCTTTACCGGACCGAAGCGCCATCGGAGCTGCAAGACGTCTGGCGACAAATCGAGAAGCTGCAAGCGCAATGGCGCGCGCAAACGAAGCGCGTGCAAAAGTTAGCGGCGGAAAAGGCCGAACAGGAAGAACGGCTCGTTGAACGCATTCTTTCGGAAGAGCGCACGCGGTTGGCGCGGGAGCTGCACGATTCGGTCAGCCAACAATTGTTCGCTGCTTCGATGATGATGTCGGCCGTCATGGAAACGATGCCGCCGGATGATGAACGGCAGCGCAAACAATTGACCATGGTCGAGCAAATGATTCACCAGTCGCAATTGGAAATGCGGGCGCTGCTTTTGCATTTGCGGCCGGTGCAGCTGAAAGGCAAATCGCTTCAAGAAGGGATGAACGAACTGCTCACGGAATTGGCGGGCAAAGTGCCGCTTGAGATAAGATGGAACATCGAAGACGTTCCGCTCGATAAAGGGGTGGAAGATCATCTGTTTCGCATTTTGCAGGAGTCGTTGTCGAACACGTTGCGCCATGCGAAAGCGAAGTCGTTGGAAGTACTGCTCATCGAACGGGACGGGTTTGCGATTTTGCGCGTCACTGACGACGGTGTCGGTTTTGATGTGGAACGTTCAAAAAGCGGTTCGTACGGGTTGAAGCACATGTATGAGCGGGCGGCGGAAATCGGCGGAACATTGAAGGTAGTCAGCTTAAAAGACCAAGGAACACGGCTGGAAGTGAAAGTGCCGCTTTTGCATAGGGGGGATGACCGTGATTAAGGTGCTGCTTGTCGATGATCATGAAATGGTGAGGCTTGGCGTGTCGGCGTATTTGTCCGCTCAACCGGACATGGAGGTGATCGGTGAGGCGGAGGATGGGCAAAAGGGAGTTGAGCTCGCTCTCCAGTTGCGGCCGGATGTCATTCTGATGGACTTGGTGATGGAACCAGTGGACGGCATTGCCGCGACACAGGAAATCATTCGCGCATGGCCGGGGGCGAAAATCATTGTCGTGACGAGTTTTTTGGATGATGAAAACGTGTTCGCGGCGCTCGAAGCAGGGGCGACGAGCTATTTGTTGAAAACATCGAAAGCGAGCGAAATTGCCGACGCCATTCGCGCTACGTTCCACGGACAATCGGTGCTCGAGCCGGAAGTAGCGGGAAAAGTCATGCCAAACCGGCGAAAACAACGAGAGCGGCTGCCGCACGAACAGCTTACGAGCCGGGAGATGGAAGTGCTTTTGTTGATGGCGCAAGGGAAGACGAATCAAGAAATGGCTGAGGAATTGTTCATTTCCCTCAAAACGGTGAAAGTGCATGTGAGCAACATCCTCTCTAAACTCGGCGTCCAAGACCGGACGCAAGCGGTCATTTATGCGTTTCGGCATGGGCTAGTGAAGTGAGGAGTGCATCATTTGGCCGCGATGGGAAAAAGATCGCCATGTTCAGACGAAAACCGCTCCGTTTCATCAAACGGAACCCGAGGATGAAACAGGAGCGGTTTTGTTCGTTGCGGTGGGTCAAAAAGGCTAACGTTTCGAGAGGAATTACGCTTGTTTGGCCAATTGGCGAAGCTTTCGGTCGTGATGGAGCACCTTCGTGGTCAACACGTCGACCGAGGTTTGCGTGTCTGCGAGTTCTTCTTCGAGGCGATCGCTTCGTTCGTTCAGTTGTCTGTTCATCTGTTGCATTTCCTCACGAAGGGAATCGATTTTGGCTTCAAGACGGGTTTCGACAGCATGGATTTCGCTGCGGAGCTGCTGGCCCATTTCGTGCATTTCGCCGCGGAGTCGTTGTTCCATTTCCTCCATTTTCGAGCTGATTTTGTCGGAATGTTGTTCGAGGGCGTGCAGCACCGCTTGGATGATCGTGTTTTCTTCCATTCGTTTCACCTCCTCATAGCCATTATAGGCGAAACGGAACGGAAGCGAAAGAGAAAAGATGGCGGGTTTCGTCGAAACAGGGCGGTCGAATTTTTGGAGCGAACCGCGTGTTTTCGATTTATTATGCCGCCTGCTTTGCCATACAATAGAACTATAGCTTGGCCGAAAAAAGGAGATGAGCAAATTGGATGCGGGGTGGACGTTTGACAACCGTTATGCAAGGCTGCCGGAACGCTTTTTCAGCCGTGTTCTCCCCACGCCGGTGCGCGCGCCGGAACTGGCGGTGCTCAACCGGCCGCTTGCGGCAGAACTTGGGTTGAATGAGAAAGCATTGCGAAGCGACGCAGGGGTGGCGGTGCTGGCGGGAAATCGGATTCCGGACGGGGCTGAGCCGCTGGCGCAAGCGTATGCTGGGCATCAGTTCGGCTATTTCACGCTGCTTGGCGACGGACGGGCGGTGCTCATCGGCGAGCATGTCACCCTAGGCGGCAAGCGGGTGGATATTCAGCTGAAAGGCTCGGGTCGGACGCCGTATTCGCGCGGCGGCGATGGGCGGGCGGCGCTCGGGCCGATGCTGCGGGAGTACATCGTGAGCGAGGCGATGCATGCCCTTGGCATTCCGACGACCCGCAGTCTGGCGGTCGTGACAACGGGAGAGACGATTCGGCGGGAAATCGAACTGCCTGGGGCGGTGTTAACCCGCGTCGCCTCAAGTCATTTGCGTGTCGGGACGTTCCAATACGCGGCGCAATGGGGGACGAAAGAAGAGCTGCGCGCGTTGGCCGATTACGCGCTCGAGCGGCATTTCCCTCGGTTTGAAGAGGCTGAAAACCGCTATTTGTTTTTGCTTGAACAAGTCATCGCCCGGCAAGCAGCATTGATCGCCCAATGGCAGCTGGTCGGTTTCGTCCACGGGGTGATGAACACCGATAACATGACGATCAGCGGGGAAACGATCGATTACGGGCCATGCGCGTTTATGGACACGTATGACTTGAAGACGGTGTTCAGCTCCATCGATATGGAAGGACGGTATGCGTACGGCAATCAGCCGTATATCGGGGGCTGGAACTTAGCCCGATTGGCGGAGAGCTTGCTGCCGCTGCTGGATGAGGATGAGGAAAAGGCGGTGGCGGTGGCGCAGGAAGCGCTCGATCAATATCCAACGTTGTATCATCGTCATTGGCTCGACGGGATGAGAGCGAAACTCGGTTTGGCTGAAGCGCAAGAGGGGGATGGCGGGCTTATCGCCGATTTATTGCGGCTGATGGAAGAATACCGCGCTGATTATACGAACACGTTCCGGGCGTTGACGTTAGGCGAGTACACCGGAATGGCACTCTTTGACGCTTCCGAGTTTCGCGAGTGGCACGAGCGCTGGCAAACGCGGCTCAGCCAAGAAGCGGTTTCGCGGGAAGAAGCGTATGAACGGATGCGCCGCCATAATCCGGCCGTCATTCCGCGCAACCATCGAGTCGAAGAGGCGTTGGCCGCCGCGGTCGATTGCGGCGACTACAGCGTGATGGAGCGTTTCCTCGAAGCGTTGGCCGACCCGTACGCTTATTCGCTGGAACAAGCCGAGTACGCGGAGCTGCCGCCGCCGTCCGACCGGCCGTACCGGACGTTTTGCGGGACGTGAAAAGGGCCCTTGGGAGCCCTTTTTTCATTTTCCTCTTTACTTTGACGTTGCGTCAAGGTGTATCGTCATCCATAGGGAGGTGAGGAACATCGAGTACACCGTGCATGAGCTGGCCAAACTGGCGGGGGTGACAAGCCGTACGCTTCGGTATTACGATCAGATTGGGTTGCTGAAGCCGGCGCGGTTGAGCGACGCCGGGTATCGGCTGTACGGGCCGCGCGAAGTCGATCGTTTGCAGCAAATTCTCTTTTACCGCGAACTTGGCGTCGATTTGGAAACGATCAAACAAATCATTCATTCCCCGTCCTTTGATGAACTGAAAGCGCTAAGGGAGCACCGCCAACAGCTGTTGGAAAAAAGACGCCATTTGGATGCGTTGATTGCGAGCGTTGAACAAACGATTGCCGCGAAAGAAGGGGGAATCTCAATGAGCGACGAGGAAAAGTTTGCTGCGTTCAAGGAGCAGCTGATTGAAGAAAACGAGCGGAAATATGGAGAAGAAATTCGCCGGAAGTATGGCGATGAACATGTCGATCGTTCCAACGACAGGCTGCGGAAGATGACGAAGGAACAGGTGGATGAGGCGGAACGACTCAGTCAAGAGGTGCTTGAGGCATTGAAAGAAGCGATGCAAGATGGCGACCCGGCCGGCGAGGCGGCGCAACGGGCGGCGGATTTGCACCGTCAATGGCTTTGCTTCTGGTGGGATCATTATTCGAAGGAAGCGCATGCCGGACTGGCGCGCCTGTATGTCGAGGACGAACGGTTCAAAGCGTATTATGACCAAGTGCATCCGGGAGCGGCTGAGTTTCTCAAAGAAGCGATTTGGATTTATACGGGGATGAAAGACCGGTAAGCGGCAGGCGGCCCGTCCGAAGAATAGGCGGGCCGCCGTTTTTGATGGCTCTGGATGAAGGCGCTCGGTTTGCGGTACAATCAAAGTGGTGCATAAGGGGTCCTCGATGAACAGCGAAAGGAAGGAGTGGGTGCAATGGAGGCGCTCAGACAACGACTGCGGGCCATTGACCAAAAGGGATATAAAGCGTACAAAACGATTGAGGGGGAGTATTCCTTTCCGGCATTTACCTTGGCGATTGACCATGTGCAAGGCGACCCGTTTGCGGAACCGTCGAAAATTCGGGTGATCGTGCCACGGGTGAAGACGGTGTTGACATCGGAGTGGACGAACACGAAACCGCGCCGCGTCCGTTGCGAAGATGTGCTGGCGCGCCGCGTCCATCACGAACTGCGGCAATGGCCGGCGCGGGCGCGCGGGTCGGGAAAAAGCGGGCTCGTGTCGATCGACGCCCCGGGGCAGAAGGTGCTCGAGCGAACGGCGGTGCACATCACCGATGAGACGATCGCCATTTGTTTATCGGTAGGCTTGCCGGCCAACGGGCGGCGCATTTTAGCGAAGGAAGCCGAGAGCATTTTTTTTGAACAAATTCCGGCCGTGATCAAGCGGGCGGTGTACGGCCTTCGTGAAGAGGAGATCCGCCCGGCGGTTGAGCTGGCCGATCAACAGCATGCCATCCGCCGCTATTTGCATGAGCGCGGATGGGTGGCGTTTGTCGCCAACGGCGCGATTTTGCCGCGCGAAAGCGGGGTGAGCGACAAGCCGCTGCGAAAAGGTGCGGTGCCGTTTCAAAGCCCGCCGGAGCTCGAGGTGGCGATTCCGGTGCCGCATCGCGCCGAACCGATCAAAGGCATGGGCATCCGGAAGGGGATCACGCTCATTGTCGGCGGGGGTTACCACGGAAAATCGACGCTGCTTCAGGCGTTAGAACACGGTGTGTATGACCATATCGCCGGCGATGGCCGGGAGTTTGTTATCACTGACAGCGGGGCGGTGAAAATTCGCGCTGAGGACGGCCGCAGCGTGGCCAATGTCGATATTTCCCCGTTTATCGGCACGCTGCCGTACGGCAAGGAGACGACGCGCTTTTCGACGGAAAACGCGAGCGGCAGCACCTCGCAAGCCGCGAGCATGATCGAAATGATCGAAGCCGGGGCGTCGGCGTTTTTGATCGATGAAGATACGAGCGCCACCAATTTGTTCATGCGCGACGCGCGCATGCAGGCGCTCATCGCGAAAGAAGCCGAGCCGATCACCCCGTATATCGACAAAGCCCGCCAGCTGTTTCACGACTACGGCATTTCCACTGTCTTGGTCGTCGGAGGGTTAGGGGATTATTTTGAGATTGCCGATTGTGTGATCAAACTGGAACAGTATGTTCCATCCGATGTGACCAGCGAAGCGAAACAGATCGCGGCCAAGATGCCATCGGGGCGGAAAGCGGAAGGCGGAGCGTCGTTTGGCCGCATTCGTGAGCGCATCCCGCTGCCGGAAAGCTTAAACAGCCAAAAAGGAAAGAAAGCGAAAGCGGCCGCGCGCGGTCGCCATGTCATTCAATACGGGCTGACGGACGTGCTGTTGTATGCGCTCGAGCAGCTTGTTGACGACAGCCAGACGCGAGCGATCGCTGCGTCGTTTTTGTATATGGAGCGAAAAGGGTGGCTCGACGGAACGAAGACCGTCCGGCAATTGCTCGATGCCATCGAGGAACGGTGGGACCGACACGGGCTTGGCTCGATTTCTTTCCGCAACGGCCATCCCGGCGAGTTCGCCCGCCCGCGCCGCTTCGAGCTGGCGGCGGCGCTCAATCGGCTGCGGACGCTTCGCTGCCGGTAGTGCTAGGAATAGAAGGACGGCACGTGGAGGGGAGGTTATGCCCGCTTTTTGCCGCCCGGCTGTGCTTCCGCCTGAACAAACGGCGCTTGTTGCGGGGAGGAGCATCAGTATCTTTGCTGGGAGCAAAATGAACATGCCCCGCTGGACCGCAGGGCAAAAGAGAAACATCAGCCCCTTTGCTCGGAATAGCGGCGGCTGTCCCCTGTTTTCCGGTGATTTGACTCTAGCGCCATGAAGCCATTGCCGCTATAATAAAGGTTATGAGTGCAACGTGGCGAAAGCGGCGGGAAGCCGCGGCAAGTGAGGGGGGACAGGGCATGAACAAATCCAAAGGCTGGATCGAATCCGAAATCAGCAAAGCGTTGACGAAATGGGAAAAAGACTTTCTTGGCCGCGGCTCGGTGTCGGTCAAAACGGATATTTTGCGCGACATGATCATCGTGTCCTTGCACGGCATTTTGACGCCAGCGGAGTATGCGCTGTGCGAGACGAAAGAAGGGATGCTGGCGGTAAAGCGGTCGAGAACGAGTTTGGTCGAATCGGGAGTCGATGAGTTGAAAGAGATGATTTTCGAGATCACCGGCGAGCAGGTGAAAAGCTTCCACACTGATTTGAGCACGCGAACAGGCGAGCGCATCATTGTTTTTAAGCTGTTTCACGATTTGGAAAAGCAGCTGACAAAGTAACGTTTTTCATGACATGTCCATCAAGATGTTGTATAATAAAAACAACTTTTGTATAGTAAGTATAAAATAAAATTGAGAGGACGATGCTGTCGGCAGCCCTTCAAAAAACCTAGGTCGGCTTAGGTTCGTTGAAGGGAAACCGACCGTCGCCCATCGCAAGACAGTTTGCGGGAGATCTTCAAACAATCGCATCGAAGATTGGTTGAAGGTAAACCGGCTATGAGCAATCGCTCGGCAATGGAACGGCCTTGTGGAGCCGCCTTGCCGGATTGACATAGCCGGTTTTTTCTTTTCTTCCACACGGAGTGCCAATCAAACAGAGGGGAGGAGACGGAAATGGGAATGGAATGGATCGCTTCGGGATGGTTTGCATCGGTGGTTGTTGTCCTCATCAGTGCGCTGATCTGGCTGTTCCCGCGTGTGCCGGAGCGATACGTGCATGTTCATGTTTGGCTGTTGCTTCTGCCGGGGGCTGTCGCGCTGATCGGGTGGATCGGCGCTGGGACGGTGGATATGGGCCGCTTTCGGTTTGATGCCGTTAGTTGGCTGTCCGGCGTGTATGTTTCTTTGTTGAGTTGGGCGATCCAACGGTTTTCGATTCGCTATTTGCATGGAGATCGCCGCTATCGGTGGTATTTCTCGCTTTTGACGTGGACGACGGTGGCCGCTTCGCTCACGTGGGCGGCCGGCGACTTGCGATTGATCGCAGTGTGCTGGGGGCTGCCGCTCGTGGGGCTTGTGGCGTTGACGGCGTTGAAAAAAAAATGGAGTCCGGTTCCGTTCGTCGTTCGGCAAATGGGGCTGATGTTTGGCGCGAGTTGGCTCGCTTTGATCATTGTGGCTGTCTGGCTTGGGGTCGACAGCGGGGAATGGACGTTGACCGCTGCGTTATCCGCCGAGCGGATCGCCCACTTGGAAGCTTGGGAACGGGCGGTGTTTAACGGGTTGCTGTTGGTGGCGGCCATCATTCCGGCCGGTCAGTGGCCGTTTCATCGCTGGCTGATGGAATCGGTTGTGACGCCGACGCCTGTGTCAGCCGTCATGCATGCCGGATTGGTGAATGCAGGTGGTTTGTTGCTCGGGCGCTTTGCCCCGCTCTTTACCGACACGTGGGCGCATGTTTTGCTCTTTTTGCTTGCCTTTGTCTCGATTTTGATCGGCACAGGCATCAGCTTTGTTCATGTTGACTACAAGCGTCAGCTCGTCGGTTCGACGATGGCGCAAATGGGTGTTATGCTTGTGCAATGCGCTCTTGGCGCTTACGGGGCGGCGGTGGTGCACTTAGTGCTGCACGGATTGTTCAAAGCTACGCTCTTTTTGCAGTCCGGTTCGGTCGTGCCGCGAGTGGGCCGGGCGGGAGAACGGGTCACGGCCGGTTCGTGGCGCGGAGGAATGGTTGTCGGGCTGGTGCTCGGTGCGGTCTTTTGGCAGGCGGCTCCGCATGAGCCGGCCCGGCTGTTGAGCGCGCTTTTGCTTGCGGCCTCGGCAACAGTTGCTTGGGGGCGGCTTGCGGATTTTCGCGAAGGACGATGGCTGGGGTTTGCGGTTGTCGCTGCTTTGGCGCTGGTGTCCGAAACGGTGCGCCATCAATTTATGGTGCTGCTTTATAACGGGATGCCATCCGCGTTTCTGCCGCCCGCTTCGTTCGAATGGCTTGTCTGCGCTCTGTTTGTTGCCGCAGCGCTGGTTGCTGTATGGGTCGCAAACCGGCGCAGCTCCATGCTTGCCACTCACCTGTACATGTGGCTTGTTCATCTTGGTGAGCCGCGTGCGGCGGCGACCGAAGCACAACCGCGTTATTTGGCATCCTATCTAAAGGAGGGGATGGCTCATGAGTAGAGCCGTTGTATCAATCGAACGGTCGTCGGCAGAAAAAAAAGGAGGCGCCCGCCCGCTCGCCGTCATGGTCAGCGAAGCGGCGAAGGCAATCGCTCCGCTTTGGCCGATTTCTGCGTTTATTGCCCGCCATCCGTGGATGGGGATGGAAGACAAGTCGTTTGTCGACGCGGCTGACCGGCTCCAAGAAGCTTATGGCATCGATTTGTATCCGCCAATGGCCGTTTTTCATTCGGCCCTATCCAAAGGGGAGATTGACGTTTCCTTCGTCGAGCGGCGTCTGCAACGATGGTTGGATGACGAGCCGCTTCCTGCGCCGCGCCATGAAGCGGAACGTCTATGCCGCTCCCTCCTTTGGAACGATGAGGTGCCAGAAGAGGCGCTTCAAGCGCCGGAATTGGCTGAGTTAGCTGCGATCACATTGCCGCGTCATGCTTCCATTCGTCCGGTGTCCGTACGCCTTCGTTTTGCCAAACGGCTAGATCAACAAATGGCAAAATGGTGCAAGCTGTTTTACGATCGGGGAGAGGCGGCGTGGGCGCTGCCGCATCGCGAACAAGGCTTTTACGGGTCTTGGCGTCGTTTGGCGCCTCTTGATCCGTCCTTGTCCAAGGAGGAGCGGAAACGGCTTTTCGATTGGCCTTGCCATCCAGAGGAGGCGCTGCAACGGGCGCTTGAGCAGCTCGGGGTGCAGGATGAGGAAGCGGTGGCCTATTTAGAAGCGCACTTATTAGCTCTGCCCGGCTGGGCGGGGATGATTGTCTGGAAATCGCGCCAGGCAGGCGATGAAGTGGATGGATTGATTGATTACTTAGCGGTTCGTTTATCGCTGGAGTGGGTGTTCGCAGCGCCGCATCTGCCGCTGAAGGAGGAAGAAAACGAAGACGATCGTACCGTTGGGCCGCTGTTGGCCGCTTGGATCCATTGGGGCGGGATGACGGTGGACGACTGGCGCCGCCTGTCGCTCCAAGATCGCCAAACTCGCTTGGCGTTCGCCGATCGTTTTTGGAGGATCGGCCGCCGCCATCTTTGGCTTGAGGCGTGGGAAGACACGTATGAAGCGAAGCTGAAAGAAGCGGTTCTCGCCCGTCAACCAGAGGAGCCAAAAGAGCCGGTGACAGCGCAGCTATTGTTTTGCATTGATGTGCGCTCCGAGCCGTTCCGCCGCCATCTCGAGGAGGCGGGGCCGTTTGAAACGTACGGTTGCGCCGGCTTTTTCGGTTTGCCGATTCAAACGCGCGTACTGGATGGCGATGAAGCTCATCCGTCTTGCCCGGCGATTGTGGCGCCGCAGCATGAAATCAAGGAAACCGCTTCTCCGGAGACGGCAGCGCCGTACCGCCGGCGACGTGATCTGTTCCGCTTTGTCGGCCGAACGTTTAAAAAAATCAAGCAGCATCTGCTGGCTGGTTTACTGCTTCCAGAAATGAGCGGGCCGTGGCTCGGTTTGCATACGATCGCCCGCAGCGCAGCGCCGGCTTGGACCGGGCAAGCCATTCATCAGGCGGAAATGTCGGCGGAACAAAAACCGAAGACGACACTGTCGCTGGATTGCCAAGGGCATGACGAAACGACCGGATTGCCGATCGGGTTGACAAAAGAAGAGCAAGTGCAATACGTAAAACAACTCCTCGTCAACATTGGATTGACATCCTCATTTGCTCCGCTTGTCGTCGTCTGCGGCCATGAAAGCGAGACGACAAACAACCCGTATGCGTCGGCGCTCGATTGCGGGGCGTGTGGCGGCGCGGCTGGGGCGTTCAACGCCCGTGTGTTTGCCGCCTTGGCCAACTTGCCGCACGTGCGGGATGAATTGGCGAAAGAGGGAATCGTCATCCCGGATGAGACAGTGTTCGTCGCCGCTGAACATATCACGACCGTTGACGAGTTGCGTTGGGTGGAAGTGCCGCCGTTATCCGAAACGGCAAAACAGTCGTTTAAGCAACTGACACAGGCGCTGGCCGGCGTCAGCCGCCAAGCCAATGCTGAGAGGATGGCGAAGCTGCCGCATGTCGGCGCCATGCCGCGTGATCCGGTTGCCGAAGCCCGACGCCGCGCCGTCGATTGGAGTGAAATTCGTCCGGAGTGGGGATTGGCGGGGAACGCCGCTTTCCTGATTGGCCGGCGGGCGTTGACAAAGGGTGTTCATTTAGACGGCCGAGTGTTTTTGCACAGCTACGATTGGCGCGAAGATCCGACCGGTGAGGCGCTGGCCGGCATCATCGCTGGGCCGGCCACGGTTGGGCAGTGGATCAACTTGCAATATTATGCTTCGACAGTGTCGCCGCATCATTACGGAAGCGGCGACAAAACGACCCAGACGGTGACCGGCGGCATCGGTGTCATGCAAGGGAATGGGGGCGACTTGCTGGCCGGCTTGCCGTGGCAGTCCGTCGCCGCGTCTGACCGTGAGTGGTTCCATTCCCCGCTTCGGTTGCTTGTTGTTGTTGAAGCGCCGTCTTCCTATATCGAGCGGCTGCTCGATGAAAATAGCGAATTTCGGCGCAAAGTCCAAAACGGCTGGCTCCGCCTCGCTTCGATTGACCCAAACAGCGGGGAGTGGGTAAGCTGGGAGGCAGGCCGCCTCGCATCGGTACAGCAACGCTAAAAAAAAAAACGATCTGCCGCTTGCTGAGTTTGTTTGGCCGGCGGCTTTTTTTCGTCAACTGCCAAACAAGGCAGGGAAAATGGATGTACGCCGCGAAATAAGATAGTAGTTGGTACAACAGCAACAAGAAAGACGAGGAAAGAGGGAAAGAGGATGAAAACGCAGTTTATCGCTGGTCATGCGCGGCTGCCGGCTGGAATGGCGGCCAAAAGCTTGTATGATACGTTGACGATCACGGCGGAAATTGATAAAAAATACGGGGTGATCGTGGAAGCATCGTGCACACTGGCTACTGAACATGGGCGCGATTACGTGGCCCGCCTGCTTCGCGGCCATTCGCTGCGTGATGGCATCGACGATCTGCTCGCCGAGCTTGACGAAGGGTATTTAGGAAAAGCCCATTCTGCCCTGTGCGCGGCGCTAAAAGATTTGTACAAGCAATATTGCAAAATGGAGGAGAATGAGTTTTAAGCAGTTGCCCCCTTATCGGTTGATGGGGGCAACTGCGTTTTGGTGCGGGTTAGCGGTTTGGCCGTCCATGATCTCGTCGGTGTTTCAGTTTTCAGCCGGCCGCCATGCCGGCAGCGTTTTGCGCAGCGGTTTGTCCTGGCGGTAACCGAGCACATATTCAGCCTGCATGATTGTATGAATTTCCCGCGTTCCTTCGTAAATGACCGGCGCTTTCGAGTTGCGCAAGTATCGCTCGACCGGGTATTCGTTCGAATAGCCGTAGGCGCCATGGATTTGCACGGCGTCGTCGGCCGCCTGGTTCGCGTAGTCGCAGGCAATCCATTTGGCAAGGGATGTTTCTCTCGTGCAGCGCCGGCCTTCGTTTTTGAGAAAGCCGACTTTGTAAACGAGCAGGCGGCTGATTTGCAACCCGGCTTCCATGCGGGCGATCATTTGTTGAACGAGCTGATGGCGGCCGATTTCTTTGCCGAATGTTTTTCGTTCGTGGCAGTATTTCACGCTCGCCTCAAGACATGCCATAATAAGGCCAACTGCGCCGGCTGCGACGGTGAAGCGGCCGTTGTCAAGCGCTGACATGGCGATTTTGAATCCTTCGCCTTCTTCCCCGAGCAAGTTTTCTTTCGGGACGCGGACGTTGTCAAAAAACAGTTCGCCCGTGTTGCCAGAGCGGATGCCCAGCTTCCCTTTAATCGGGCGTGATGAAAAGCCGGGCATCGTCCGTTCGACGATAAAGGCGGAAATGCCGTGATGCTTTTTCGATTTGTCCGTATAGGCGAATACGAGAAAATGGTCGGCGATGTCAGCGAGGGAAATCCATGTTTTTTGTCCATTTAAAATGTAGTCATTTCCATCGCGAACGGCCGTCGTTTGGATGGAGGCGACGTCCGATCCAGCGTTCGGTTCGGTGAGTCCGAAGGCGCCAATTTTTTCCCCGCGCGCTTGTGGGACGAGATATTTTTGTTTTTGTTCCTCCGTCCCCCATTGCAACAGCGTCAAACTGTTCAGCCCGGTGTGAACGGATACAGCGGTGCGAAACGCCGTATCTCCGCGTTCAAGCTCTTCGCAGACGATAGCGAGCGAGTTGTAATCCATGCCCATGCCGCCGTACTCTTCCGGAATGCAGACGCCCATTAAGTTCAGTTCGGCGAGCCGTTTGAAGATGGCGCGGTCAAATTCGCCGCGTTCATCCCATTCCTTAATATGCGGCATAATCTCGCGGTCGACAAATTTGCGCACCGTTTGCCGAAGCATTTCTTGTTCAGGTGTAAAATCAAAGTTCATCATCGATGGATCCCCTTTCTGTCCGATTGGTTTGAATTCGATCATCAGTTGCGGCGGTTGTTTCGCCTTCATATTCTGGCCGCTTTTCCCACGCCTTGGCGGCTTCGTCGTTATGCTCGCCGGGAAGGGGCGGAGGGAGCCGGTACGACACCGGCGTGTCAGAAAGTTTCAACGGGCTGGCGACCAGCTTCAAGGAACCGATGAGCGGGTGATGCATCGCCACCGTCATTTCCCGGGCGGCGGTTTGCGGATGGCTGAACAGTTCGTCAAGCGTCTGCACCGGCCCGCACGGAATGCCTTTTTCGGCGAGCAGCCGCTGCCATTCGGCTCGCGGTCGTTGCTTGATCTCGGCGTTCAGCCGCCGATTAAGCTCGTCGCGATGGGCGACGCGGCCAGCGTTCGTCTGAAAGCGCGGGTCGGTCCCGAGAGTGCGGTCGGACAAAAGCGAACAGAGCGCTTGAAATTGCCGATCGTTGCCGACGGCGATGACGATCGGCCCGTCGCTGGCCTCATAAGTAGAGTAAGGGACGATGTTAGGATGTTCATTGCCAAGCGGCTTCGGAACCGCGCCGGACAATAAATAGTTGGCGGCGACGTTCACGAGCGCGCTGACCGCGCAGTCGAATAGCGCCAGATCAATTTTTTGTCCGCGTCCCGTTTTTTCTCTAGCGAACAGTGCTGCTTCGATCGCGATGGCGGCGTACAAGCCGGTGAACACGTCCGTGACGGCGACCCCGACTTTGAGTGGGCCGGTTTCCTCGGTGCCGTTAATGCTCATCCACCCGCTCATCGCTTGAATAATGTAGTCATAGCCGGCCAATGGGGCGAGCGGGCCGGTCTCACCAAATCCGGTGATGGAACAATAAATGAGACGTGGGTTGAGGCGCGATAAGTCGTCATAGCCGAGCCCCCACCGTTCCATCGTTCCGGTTTTGAAATTGTGAATGAGAACGTCGGCTCCCCTAGCGAGGCGGCGAATCGCTTCCCGGCCTTTTTCCGATTTTAAATCAACTGTCATGCTTCGCTTATTCCGGTTGATCGCCGTGTAGTAGGCGCTCATGCCGTTTTGAAAAGGCGGTCCCCAAAACCGAGTGTCATCCGAGCCGCCTGGCGCTTCGACTTTGATGACATCGGCGCCTAAATCGCCTAGAATCATCGTCGCATACGGACCGGCCAAGACGCGTGACAAGTCGAGCACGCGCACACCATCTAGCGCTCCTGGCATGGCATTTCCCTCCCTTCCGCGTTCATGGAAAAAGCCGGTTCCTATGCAGTCGTTTAGATAGGAACCGGCTGGAACGGACTGAGAAGACACCCTGGCATAGGGTGGTGTCAGGCCGCACAGTTCTTTGTGAATCCGTCTAGGAGGCTGATGATTTAATCCTAGATCCCTCTTTGCCATCTCATTTCTCAACTAGAAAAACCTTG
>JAAROH010008072.1_pt1 | contig 16192 bp, 22 predicted proteins | sample 7248631 | NCBI WGS metagenome assembly JAAROH01 (sample SAMN09772309, study PRJNA484901) | compost metagenome | isolation source: Vermicomposting unit | place: India
GATATATCAATGTTTATGATGTTTCGTTTTCAATGGATTTTGACTTTCTAAGACAGCCCCTGCTAATCTTAGCATGTTTTGATTGCTGTGCTCATCCGTACTTGTTAACCGTTTTTCATTGTTTTGACAAGATGTGCTGTTTCAGCATTCTCCAAATAAGCGAAAAAAGCAGGTTCGATGGTGACGCCTGCTGCATCATGCACAAATCGTTTCAGCATTTCCAAATAAGCTTAAAAACAGGAGAACGGTACCATCTGCAATTTACCCCGTTTTGAAATAGGTTGAGTAAAAGTTTTCCGTCAAAAAAATAAGACTATGAAAAGGCGAGTCTTATAAAATATAAAATTCCTCTTTTACAACGGGATGAAAATCACTTTACGAAATTAACTGTATTGTATGTTAATGTTGTGAGTGCGAATGCTTTCTAACTGTATAACAGTCCATGAAAAAACTAATGCAGGTTTTCAGCTTCTTTGAACCGATTCATAGTTTCACTCTATTTGTGCATCATGAGGACATCCACATTCCTAAAAAGAGTCTTTTGATCTGAAATGCAAGACAATGCGCTTTTTCTATTGAGCAGGACAACAAATTGAATGTCCTGCTCGCAAATAGTGTTTCTGGATCATAATATAAATCCAATCGTTATTTTTCACTAAGTTTTTTTAACGAACCAGGCGGCTATGCATTTGCCGTCTGGTTTTGATCATTTGCGTCCGGATCGATTCCGTTTGTTATGCTGAGACCGTTGTTATTAATATGAAAATCGCCTGTGCAGCTGCTACCAGAGCCGCTGATGGATTTTGATGCTGATTTTGGAGATAAATAAAAGGAATCTCCGAAATTCACAACTCCTCCTGAAACGGAATTAATTTTTATCGGTCCGACAATCGCTGGCATGAGGAACATCCTTTTCCTTGTTGTCTCATAAATCACATGCGTAGAGAAAATCTATTGTTCAGGGATCAATATGTTTTGTCCTGTTGAAATTACCGTTGTTTTTCGTCGCCATCAACGTTTTTAGACAATTGTCGAATATGTTTTATTCGTGCTTCCGCGCATATTTCTTCGGCTGATCCAAAGTTCACGATGCTTGAAGATGAGATGCCCAAAATTTTTACGTGATCGACATATATGTTCGGAGAATTGTTTGAATATGCGCTGGAAAATTGCTCGTCAAAGGAAGGCTGAGGAATGGATTCGCGGAAAAGCTGATAGGAGCGAAACGACCCTTCCTTTGTATTAAATTTTTCATAGTCCCGCTGAACTGCCAGAACATTCGTTTTAGGGGTAATTTTTTTCGCGTCACCGATTTGGAATACGGAACAGATGTCTACTGAGTGTATATACGCCACTCTTATGTTCGCAAATCTTTTTAACAAATACATTAGTCTAATGATAAAGGAACAAATGGACCGATGATTAATGATTCAGGTGGCGTATCAAAAATGGAAGAAAGAGAGATTTTATCCGCATCCCCTATTAAAAAAACTGATGAACTTGAAACCCCTATGATTCTCACCATGCCCACATGCAAGCCGTTATTGATGACGGTAAAATTCATGACAATTCGTCGCCTTTCTTTTTATTGGGGAAATGTTTAAAAAAATGATCGATCGATTGATCAATATCTTTTTTTACCTTTTCTTCAATCCATTGTATTTTTTCTTTTATATCTGTTTGCTCATGGAGACGGAGTCTTTGTAGATAATAAGTAATCCTTCCTTCAAGTTGTTTTCTAATGTCTTCTATGATGATAGCTTTATATGTTTCATCTAATTCATATTCATAGTTTTTAGCAAAGTCTTCAATCTTTTTCGGACATTCTTCTTGTAAATAACTATGAATGCTTTCAACGCATTGTTCGAATATTTGCTGTTTTAATTCGCTATGAACATCATCGACGTTTAGTTCTTCATTTTTTACGGAAAATTGTTCAATTGCTTCCTGATCAGCAGGATTTAAGCCGATATTCAAGACTCCTTCGAGCGTTTCGATTTTCAATTGGTCAAATTTGTACTCAACTTTTTCAATATTTGTATAAGGTTTGTTTTTGATCTCTTCCATTTGTTCTTCAAGGTAAAGAAACCCTTTTTCCAGATGGTCGATTCTTTTGCTTTGGGAATGGAGATATTGTTCCAATTTTAGGATATATTGCAATAATGATTGCACAGTGTAATTCATGATGTTCTCCCCACCTTTATCAGCATTCGTTACCATATTTATATTCTTTTCCAAATGAAAGGTGAATCGCTATGAAATGCTTGGTGGACGGAGAGGCACAATGACTCCGTTTCCCTGGCCGGATGGAGCGGGAGCCGGTTCAGTAAATTGTCCTGTGTTGTATAAATTCGACAGCGGTTTTATGATTCCGGCGCTGCCGATTTGAAATACGGATGAATTGGCGATCGTTCCGATACGTATAAATTGTATGTGAATCGATTGTTGAATATAAAAATTCATAAAACCACCCTCTAAGCGTTTAACACTTGCGGCTGATCAACGAGATCACTGTCAAACGTATTCGTAATGCTGTTTTGATTAAATACGTAAAGACCGTCGCCTGTATTGAAGGAACCGGCCCCTGCGAATGTTTTCACTTCACTGTATGGTGAAATGTTTACGACGTCTCCGACATGAACGACACTGGCCGTCCCGACGCTATTTACCTTCATAGCACCAACAATTGCAGGCATCGTTTTCCATTCCTTTACCTTAAAAGTTATTTAGCTATTTTTAGTGTATGTTATGTCTTGAAAACTGTGATAAACGTTTAGAGTCGCATTTTTGTATCCTCAATATTTCACAAAATAACTATGCAAAATTCGTGGTGCTTTTAGCCCGTTTACATGAAAAACTCCATCAAATGATTGCACAAAAAAATTTTTTTGCCCGAATAGCATGATGACTCTTCTTGTTTTACAATGTTTTCCATTTGTCAAGGAAAAATAATGGAAAAAAGTACAAAAAAATTATTATTCTTACTTGACATATAGGATTAATACGATTAAAATGTAACTCAATATTATTTTCTTAAACTATCAAAAAGTTTTTGTCGTGAAAATCCCTACCGTTTTAGTCGAGATTAATCTAGTAAACTTTCAGGGGAAGGGGGCATTTGGTGAAGGTTTCAAGCAGAGGTGAATATGCATTACGTGCTTTGCTTGTACTTGGTCAGCAACAGGGAAAAGTCTGTCCGATCAATGAAATCGCCAAACAAACGCTAGTTACGGTCAAATACTTGGAACAAATCTTGCTCCAATTAAGAAAATTGGGGTATGTGCACAGTAAAAGGGGTATACAAGGAGGCTATATGCTCCGTTTATCGCCGACTGACATTAACATAGGGGAGGTTATCCGGCAAATTGAAGGTCCTTTATCTCCAATGGGGTGTGCCAGTACGACGGCTTATGTGCCTTGTCCATTGGAAGATAAGTGTTTATTAAAGCCGCTTTGGACGGTTGTACGTGACACAATTGCCCGCGTTCTTGAACAAACAACTTTAGATGATTTATTGAATAAAAGAATTACAACGGGAATTGGAGGGGAGAGCTTTGTTAAAAACGAAAATTGATCAGGAGTGGATTGAAAGAATTATACGTTCACTAGAAGATTTGGAATACGGATCTGTGCAAATTATTGTACATGACTCAAGAATTACACAAATCGAAAAATTGGAAAAATTCCGTTATCCTTTAGAACGAAAGGATGGCCATAACAAAGGGGCTAAGTGAACATATAAAACAATATCATAAAGAGGTCGTCGATCGGTCCACCGAAGACTCCCTATGTCTTTTCAATATTCCCGGATCGAGGAAGTTTTTTTATTTATAACACCGCCATCGAAACATAGCGGAAAGGGAGATGAATTTTATGAATATTACAAATAAACGCAAGTCAAAAGGACTATTTTTTCTATTATCTGTTATTACAAGTGTAGCTCTTGTTTTAAGTGCTTGTGGTTCAAAAAATGAAAGTGCCAGCTCCAGCTCAGAGGGAGATAAAAAGGCAGTCGAGTTATTAAACGTTTCTTATGACCCTACACGTGAGTTTTACCAAGACTTTAATAAAGCTTTCGCAAGCTATTGGAAAGAAAAAACTGGTCAAGAGGTTACGATAAAGCAATCACATGGCGGTTCTGGCAAGCAGGCGCGGTCTGTTATCGATGGTTTGGAGGCAGATGTTGTAACGTTAGCGCTGGCTTATGATATTGACGCCATTGCAGATACTGGATTGATCGAAAAAAATTGGCAACAAAGATTGGATAAAAACAGTTCTCCTTACACGTCCACTATTGTGTTTCTAGTACGCAAAGGAAATCCGAAAGGTATTAAAGATTGGGACGATCTTGTCAGATCTGATGTTTCGATTATAACCCCCAATCCAAAAACATCGGGTGGAGCGCGCTGGAATTATTTAGCTGCATGGGGATACGCATTGAAAAAATATGGCGGCGATGAAGAGAAGGCAAAAGAATTTGTTGCGAAAATATATAAAAATGTTCCAGTATTAGATTCCGGGGCAAGGGGTGCTACAACAACATTTGTCGAAAGAAAAATCGGTGATGTTCTTCTTGCTTGGGAAAATGAAGCTTTTCTAGCCATCAATGAATTAGGAAAGGATCAATTTGAGATTGTTGTACCTTCTGTAAGCATTTTAGCAGAACCTCCTGTTGCTGTTGTAGACAAGGTGGTTGATAAGAAAGGAACGCGCGAAGTAGCTGAAGAGTATTTGAAATATTTGTACACGGAAGAAGGACAGGAATTGGCAGCGAAGCATTATTATCGTCCAACATTGCCAAAAGTCGCTGAAAAATATAAAGATACATTCCCGCAATTGGAACTCTTTACAGTTGACGAACTGTTTGGGGGCTGGAGAGAGGCTCAGAAAAAACATTTTGACGACGGCGGTATTTTCGATCAAATTTATCAGCCGAAATAATGATTTGTTCCGATGAATGGAGGATTGGAAGTGGCCAAAACAAAACAACAGCACAGAAAAGGGGTTATTCCAGGTTGGGGACTCACGATGGGCTTTACGCTAACTTATCTTAGTTTAATAGTGTTGATCCCCTTGTCCGTTATCTTTTTAAAAGCCTCAACACTCAGCTGGGAGCAATTTTGGCAAATCGTCACAACTGACAGGGTGGCAGCCTCGCTTCGTTTATCTTTTGTTTCTTCATTTATTGCCGCTGCCATCAATTTAGTTTTTGGTCTTTTGCTTACTTGGGTGTTAGTGAAATATGATTTCCCAGGGAAAAGAATTATCGACGGATTAATCGATTTGCCGTTTGCTCTCCCAACTGCAGTAGCGGGAATTTCTTTAACAGCTGTTTATGCCCCGACAGGCGTTATTGGACAGTATTTGGACCGCTTCGGTATTGAGGCTGTTTATACCCCGCTCGGTGTCGTAATTGCTTTAACGTTTATCGGATTGCCGTTTGTTGTGCGGTCTATCCAGCCTATTTTGCATGATTTAGATCAGCAGTACGAAGAAGCGGCAGCTGTTTTAGGTGCAAACCGTTGGCAAACGTTTTGGAAAGTGATTTTGCCATCACTTGTTCCTGCGATGTTCACCGGGTTTTCGCTCGCATTTGCGCGGGCGTTAGGCGAATACGGATCAGTCGTTTTCATTTCCGGCAATATGCCAATGAAAACGGAGATCGCCCCTCTTTTGATCGTCACCAAATTGGAACAGTACGATTATGAGGGGGCAACAGCGATTGCCGCTATTGTATTGATTATCTCTTTTTTCCTGCTTTTTCTTATAAATTATTTGCAATGGAGAACGAGTCGAAAATATTTTATTCATTAAGTCACTAAGGAGATGTTATGCCTCAAATGGGTACTAAAACGAAGAAACAGCCTCTTGTCGGTGTTCATACAGAATCTGCGTGGATTCGTTTTATATTGACGGGAACGGCTCTATTATTTGTTGGTTTTTTTCTCATTATCCCGCTAATTACTGTTTTTACAGAAGCTTTGAAAAACGGTTTAGAAGTTTATTTTGCTTCGGTTACAGAACCGGATGCTCAATCAGCGATCCGTCTTACACTTTTGACCGCAGCAATAGTAGTGCCATTAAATTTTATTTTTGGTATTGCTGCTGCATGGTGTATCACAAAGTTTCAGTTTCCCGGGAAAACCTGGCTCATCACGCTTATTGATTTGCCGTTTTCTGTATCGCCCGTTATCGCTGGTTTAAGCTTTGTTTTATTGTTTGGTGCACAAGGTTTGTTAGCGCCGGTTTTAGATTCGCTCGGATTGAAAATAATCTTTGCTGTCCCAGGCATAATTTTGGCTACTTTATTTGTAACTTTTCCGTTTGTAGCCCGCGAGTTAATACCGGTCATGCAGGCAAAGGGGAGTGAACAGGAGGAAGCCGCTTTATCTTTAGGAGCCAGCGGATGGAAAACATTTTTATTCGTGACGCTTCCAAACGTCAAATGGGGAATTTTATACGGCGTCATCCTGTGCAATGCGAGAGCAATGGGTGAATTTGGAGCCGTTTCTGTTGTGTCAGGGCATATACGAGGAATGACAAATACGATCCCGCTCCATGTAGAAATTTTATATAATGAGTACCAATTTACTGCTGCATTCGCAGTCGCTTCCCTTTTAGCTATGTTGGCGATCGTTACATTAATTGTTAAAGGGGTGCTTGAATGGAAGGGTGTAGTTGATGGAAAAGGGTAAGGAGTGTGCATCATGGATATCAATGTGAAGCAAATTTCTAAAAATTATGGCTCATTTCAAGCATTAAAAGAAGTAAATTTAACAATACCGTCAGGGAAGATTACCGCTTTGTTAGGTCCATCCGGTTCAGGGAAAACTACGTTGCTGCGGATGATTGCCGGATTGGAAATGCCTGATAGCGGAAGCATCTATTTTGGCGACCATGATTATACGACAAAAACGGTCCGTGAAAGAAATGTCGGTTTTGTTTTTCAACATTACGCTTTATTTCATCATATGAACGTTTTTGAGAATATTGCATTCGGACTTAAAGTGCGTCCGCGAAAAGACAGACCGTCCAAACAAGACGTCCAACGAAAAGTAAATGAATTGCTTCATTTAGTCCAATTAAATGGTCTTGATCGCCGTTACCCGGCTCAATTATCAGGCGGACAGAGGCAGAGAGTTGCATTAGCTAGAGCGTTAGCAGTGGAGCCGAACGTGCTTCTGCTTGATGAGCCGTTTGGAGCTCTTGATGCAAAAGTGCGTCAAGAATTGCGGAGATGGTTGCGGCAGTTGCATGAACAATTACATGTAACAACTGTTTTTGTTACGCATGACCAAGAAGAGGCCTTAGAGGTTGCTGATCAAGTGGTAATCTTAAATAATGGACAAATTGAGCAAGTCGGAACACCGGATGAAGTATATCAACATCCAAAAACGAAATTCGTGTATCAGTTTCTAGGGCGTGTTAATGTTTTTCATGCTGAAGTGAACGATGGTCGCCTACATATCGGAGAAGCATTATTTGCTGCACCTGATGAAAACATTCAAACGAAAAAAATGATCGGGTATATTCGTCCTCATGAAGTGCGAATAACTCGACATAATGATAATCAAAAATCAATTCAAGTAAAGGTTCGCCGCATCCAATCTTATGGCCCGATTGTCCGTTTGGAATTGGAAAGATTGAAAACGAATGATCTGATCGAAGTGGACTTGAGTGTTGAACAGGCGAATCAACTGAACGTGAAAAATGATGAGATTCTTTATGCTGACTTGGAAAAAATAAAGTTTTTTTCAGATTCTCCATCCGTAGAATGAATAAATAATGTCGCCAAGATCATTATCACTCGAAAAGCCTGCATTTCAAAAAGAATGTAAATAAATTTGACTAATAGTTTTTATAAGGACAAAGGGGGTAGCAAAATGAGGAGAAAAAATCAAAAATCTTTGCTTGCCTTGCTTTTAATCATGATTGTTAGTTTATTTGCTGTTATATCCGGCTGCTCAGGAGAAGAAAAGAATGTGAAAAGCGCCGGTGAATCTCAAGAAACAAAAGATAAAGAGGAAAAGGTAGTTAGAATCGGATATCAAAAATACGGGACATTAAACATCTTAAAGAAACAAGGAACGCTGGATAAAGCGTTAAAAAGTCACGGATATTCTGTCGAATGGATTCAATTTCCGGCAGGTCCGCAGCTTTTGGAAGGATTAAATGTCGGCAGCATTGATATCGGGCATACTGGCGAAGCGCCGCCGATCTTTGCACAAGCGGCAGGCACTGATTTAGTTTATGTTGGTCATGAGCCAGAAAGCCCTCTTTCAGAAGCTATTCTTGTTCCAAAAGATTCACCCATCCGCACTGTTCAGGATTTAAAAGGTAAAAAGGTTGCGCTCAACAAAGGCTCAAACGTCCATTACTTGCTCGTAAAAGCTTTGGAAAAAGCGGGGCTGACCATAAATGATATTGAACCTAAATATCTCGTACCGGGAGATGCAAGAGCAGCCTTTGAACAAGGAAGTGTGGATGCATGGGTCATTTGGGATCCTTTCTTTGCTGTTGCTGAAACGGAGACAGGCGCCAGAGTTTTGGCAGACGGAAAGGATTTAGTGAAAAATAGAGAGTTTTATTTAGCGAGCAGAAAGTTTGCCGAAAATCATAAAGAGGTTATCGATCTGTTATTGGAAGAAATCAATAAAACAGATCAATGGGCTAAAAGTGCTCCAAAAGAAGTTGCAGAACTATTGTCACCTGAATTGGGAATTGATGTTGCTTCGCTTGAAAAAGCAGCTAAAAGAAGAACATATGGTGTTCAGAAAATAAGCGAACAAGTTCTAAATGATCAGCAGGTAATAGCAGATACTTTTCATCAATTAAAATTAATTCCTGAAAAAATCAATGTAAAAGAAGCAGCTTTGGAGGAAACAAACAACTAAATGAAAACAATAGCGAACCGACCAGACAACTGGAGGCTCCTACTTAGCAGAAACATGCTAAGAAAGGGGCCTTTTTGCGCATTTAAAACCTTGAATGACAGATGAAAATCTAAAAACGAAATGGGTGGAGTGAAAAATGAACATTTTTTGGTTTATTCCAACACATGGTGACGGGCATTATTTAGGTACTACCATTGGAGGACGTACAACCGATTTGTCTTATTTCAAACAAATTGCCCAAGCAGCGGATCGCCTTGGTTACAGCGGGGTGCTGATTCCAACTGGAAGATCTTGCGAAGATGCTTGGATTATTGCCTCTGCCTTAATTCCCGTTACGGAAAACTTACGGTTTCTTGTGGCAGTTCGGCCGGGGTTGATGGCTCCTTCCGCTGCTGCAAGGATGGCCTCGACATTTGACAGAATTTCAAATGGACGATTGCTAGTAAACGTTGTAACCGGCGGTGATCCGGTGGAGCTGAAAGGTGATGGAATTTTTTATTCACATGATGAAAGATATGAAGTGACTGACGAATTTTTGACAATTTGGCGAAAGCTGCTTGCAAATGAAAAAGTCGATTTCACAGGTCGTTATTTGCAGGTGGAAGGAGGAGACCTTTTGTTCCCGCCAGTGCAAAAACCATATCCGCCTGTCTTTTTCGGCGGTTCATCATTGGCTGGCCAGCAAGTAGCGGCAAAGCATGCAGATGTATATTTAACATGGGGAGAGCCGCCGAAACAGGTTGCTGAAAAACTGAATCAGGTGAAAAAGCTGGCAGAGGAACAAGGAAGAACCGTGCGCTTCGGCATTCGCTTGCATATCATCGTCCGTGAAACGGATGAAGAAGCATGGCAAGCCGCCGAACGGTTAATCAAATATGTGGATGATGAAACGGTCGCTCAGGCACAAAAGGTTTTTGACCGTTTTGATTCAGTAGGGCAGCGCAGGATGTCAGATCTTGTGAAAAGAGACCGCAAGTCGCTTGAAATCAGCCCGAATTTATGGTCAGGAATCGGTCTTGTGCGCGGCGGAGCAGGTACGGCGCTAGTCGGCAGTCCGGAAACAATTGCAGAAAGGATGAAGGAATATGCTGATCTCGGCATCGAGACATTTATTTTATCCGGCTATCCTCATTTAGAGGAAGCATATAGAACAGCTGAACTGTTGTTTCCTCACTTGCCGATAAGCCATGTTCAAAGAAACAGTGAACCACAACCGTTTGGACCATTTGGAGAAATTATTGCCAACAACAGTTTACCAGCAGAAATGGAGAGAATCAGAAAATGAAAAAGTCGTTGTTTTCCGATCAAGTAAAAAAACAATTAATCCCATGGCTTTTGCCTATATTGATTTTAATCATTTGGCAATTGTTATCCTCTAAAGGGATTCTTTCAACAAAAATTCTTCCAGTGCCGTCAGACGTTGTGATGGCAGGAGTGGAGCTCATTCGTTCTGGTGAATTGTTTCAGCATTTGCTGATCAGCTTTAAACGAGCCATAATCGGTTTTTTGATTGGAGGAAGCATTGGCTTGTTTCTCGGCCTTATTAACGGGCTGTTTCCGATCGCAGATAGAATTTTCGATACAACGATTCAAATGGTGCGGAATATTCCTCACCTGGCCATGATTCCTCTTGTCATCCTTTGGTTTGGAATTGGTGAGGAAGCCAAAGTATTTTTAGTAGCAGCTGGAGTGTTGTTCCCGATTTATGTGAATACACTTCATGGCATTCGGTCAGTAGATCAAGGGTTGATTGAAATGGGACGGGTATATGGACTTCGTTCCTGGCTTCTCTTTTGGCAAGTGGTGTTGCCCGGCGCCCTCCCGTCTATTTTAGTCGGAGTTCGATATGCACTGGGGATCATGTGGCTGACGTTAATTGTTGCTGAAACAATTTCCGCAGATTCTGGTATCGGATATATGGCCATGAATGCGAGAGAATTTATGCAAACAGATGTAGTGCTGCTCAGCATTCTTCTATATGCATTATTTGGAAAAATAGCGGATTCAATGGCAAAATGGCTTGAAAGAAAATGCTTAAATTGGAATCCAAATTATCAAAACTTGTAGAGAATGGGGGGATAAATGTGGAATCTCCAACTTTTGGAACTCATCTGCAAATCAATGGTGTAGAGAAACACTTTGGAAATCAGCAAGTTCTGCGCGGAATTGATCTTGAGGTGCAGCCTGGCGAGTTTGTAGCGATCATCGGCCGAAGCGGCTGCGGAAAAAGCACGCTGCTTCGTTTAATTGCCGGATTAGATGAGCCGACAGCTGGTGAGATCGAGGCTAACAGCGAATTGATGAAGGGATTAAATCCGGAGGTTCGCATTATGTTCCAAGATGCCAGACTTTTGCCTTGGAAACGCGTAATTCAAAATGTAGCGATTGGCATGAAAAAAGAAGATTTACCTAAAGCGGAGTTAGCTCTAAAGCAGGTTGGTCTGATCGACAGGGCAAAAGAATGGCCTCACGTTTTATCAGGAGGACAAAAACAACGGGTGGCACTTGCAAGAGCATTAGCGAGCAAGCCAAGGCTGTTGTTATTGGATGAACCATTAGGTGCGTTAGATGCTTTAACACGCATTGAAATGCAGCGTTTGATCGAACGATTATGGAAGGAGCAAGGATTTACAGCTTTGCTGATTACACATGATGTGGAAGAAGCGGTAGCAATGGCGGATCGAGTGGTGTTGATAGAGGATGGAAAAATTGCGATGGATACACCGATTAAATTTCCTCGTCCTAGGCAGCGCGGTAATGCAGCATTTGCAGCCCTCGTCGAAAAGATTTTGCGCCGCGTAATGGGTGAGGAAGAAAACACACCAGCTGTCTATGCAAGGCAATCAACGTAATAAGCTTAATAAATATATTCATTAAAGGGGGATTTACTAATGAAAATTATCAGAAAAAGTATGTTTTTAAGTTTAATTTTCCTTTTAGTGCTTTGGATTTCAGGCTGCGGCAGCAAGGAGGAGGCAAATGAGACTTCCAATGCGGAAAAATCAAATGCCAAAGCGGAAGAGGAGACATTACCAGACGAACTTAGAATTGGCTATCAAAAATCATCTATTTTGCTTTTCTTAAAGGAAAAAGGCAGCTTAGAAAAAATTTTGGCTGAAAAAGGAGTTAAAGTCACATGGCATGAATTTCAATCAGGACCGCCATTATTAGAGGCGTTGAATGCAGGAAAAATTGATGTAGGATATGTAGGCGGAGCACCTGCTGTACTTGCAGGAGCCGTTTCAGATTCTGAATTAGCCTATCTTGCCTATGAACCGGAAGTATATCGGGCGATTGTTGTTCCAAAAGATTCACCTATTCAAAAGATAGAAGATTTAAAAGGGAAGAAGGTTGCTTTTGGTAAAGGATCAAGCGCACATTATTTGCTCCTTACTGCTTTAGAGAGTGTAGGGCTGACTTTGAATGATATTACTCCTGTCTATTTACAGCCTTCAGATGCTAGAGGAGCTTTTGAACGCGGCAATGTGGATGCATGGGTGATTTGGGATCCATATCTTGCGGACGCAGAAGAAAGTGGAGGTGCTAGAATCATTGCCGATGCAAAAGGTCTCCCGCGTCAATATGGATTTATTGTAGGAAGACGCGATTATTTTCAAGAAAATCGTGAACTTCGAAATTTAGTGATCAGTGAACTAGAGAAGGTTCACAAAGAGATTCAAGCAGACAAACAAGGGGCTGCCGAAAACTTTTCACAGAAAACTGGCATTTCGAAAGATGTATGGAAGCAAACTTTGGAAAGAAGAGAATATGGAGTATTTGACATCACACCTGAAGTGGTGGATGCCCAACAGAAGCTTGCAGATACTTTTTTAGAGGCAGGATTGATAAACGAGAAAATAAATGTGCAAGATGCTGTTCTTTCAGATTAACGAAGCAAGAAAGTGGTCATTTCATGCTTTATAAGTTATAATGACCCTGAAACGGAATGTTCAAAAGAAAGATCCATGCGATAACGATTGACAAGCGCAAATAGTTGTCCTTTTACAAATGGAGGTGTTTATCCCTCCATTTGTTTTTGTGGAGAACAGTTGTCCTTATCTTCACGGAAGCGGTAATGGCCGGTTTGCAAGCGGGCTGTCTGTGAACCTTGAGGCCGTTTTTCTTTTCAAAATTTTTTTCATTGAATGAGATAATCTTTTCGCTGCGGGAAAGGATGTAATGAATGGAAATTACCCGTAAAAATCCAAACTCGTTTTTAACGAAAACAAACGGCTATTTGCAAGGGTATTCGTACAGTTTAAATCCGTATGTCGGCTGTTCATACGGCTGCCATTATTGTTATGTACAAAAGCTTCCAGTCGCATTGTTTAAGAAAAAAGAGTGGGGAACATGGGTTGAAATAAAGGATGAAAAGCCAAACCAATTTTTAGGCGAATTGAAGCGGGCCAAGAAGAAAGGGAAAGTGACGATTTTCATGTCATCCTCAACAGACCCTTACCAGCCGCTGGAAGCGAAGGAATTACGAACAAGAAGGCTCCTTGAAGTGATAGCAGAAATGCCTCCGGACTTTTTATTTGTCCAGACGAGAAGCCCGCTTGTCACTAGAGATATTGATATCTTTCAAAAATTGGGGGATCGGGTGCTTGTCAGCATTACCGTTGAAACGGACAGAGATGATGTGCGCAAAATTTTTTCTCCAAAGGCGCCGCCGATTCAAGCTAGGATCAATGCGCTTAAAAAACTAAATGAAGAGAACATTCCGTCACAGGCGGCAGTTTCTCCTGTACTGCCTTTTTCTCCGAATTTTACGAATCTATTACGGAATGCGACGAAACGAGTCTGTTTAGATGATTTCTTTTTAGGAGATGGAAGCGGCGGAAGACGATCACAGGCGCTCGGTTTGTCAAAGCTTTTTTCGCAAATTGGAGAAGAAGAATGGTTTTCCCCTGAAAACCTCGAATATGTGAAAGACTTATTTTTACATGTTTTTGCGAAAGATCAGCTGTTCATTTCTAGGCAAGGCTTCATTCCGCCCGATGGGAGTCATGAAGAATGATCGATTCTCATATTCATTTGGATCAATACGATCCAAAAACTATTGATGAGCAAATCAAAAAGTGGCAGGAAGCGGGCATTACTCATGTTGTGGCCGTTTCAACCGATTTAACATCCGCCTATAAAACGCTTGAATTGAAGCAAAAACATGAAGATTTTATTATAGCAGCTGCTGGCTTTCACCCTGAACAGGAGATTCTTGAAGAACGGGAGCTTGAAGAGCTTCTATCGCTGATTCGAACAGAGAGGGCGATTTCAGCTGTCGGGGAAATTGGTTTGCCGTATTATGAAAAAGAGCGATTATTTGCAAAGTATTCGGAACAAACTTATATAGATGTCTTGAAGGAATTTTTGAAAATCAGCGTTGAACATTCACTGCCAGTTGCCTTGCATGCAGTTCATGAAGATGCGGAAAAAGTTTTACATCTTTTGCAAAAACATCAAGTGAAAAAAGCGCATTTTCATTGGCTTAAAGCGGCATCATCTGTAGTGAAGGAAATTTGTAAACAACACTATTATATTTCTGTGACTCCGGAAGTTTGCTACCGCCTGCGCGATCAGCAGCTTGCTGAACAAGTTCCGATGGATCAGCTGCTTATTGAGACGGACGGCCCTTGGCGGTATGGGGGAGCGTTTAAAAATGTTGACACAACCCCGTTATTTTTAAAGGAAATTTGCTGCAAATTGGCGAATATTAAAAAGAGGCCGCGTGAAGATATTGTGCGCACAACTGCAAATAATGCGAAAAAACTTTATCTTAATTGGGGGTAGAACATGAAGCTTGTCACTGCAAATATTCACGACAGAACGTTTATCGGACTAATTTTTAACGAAGATTCGGTTATTGATATTCAAAAAGCGGAACTGAAGCTTTATGAATCGGAAATATCGCCTGCATCGCTGCAAGCGTGCATTGAAATGGGTGAAAAATTTGTCCGCCATATTGAAGCATTACAGGAATGGGTTGCGAAGGAAAAAGAAAGGGAGACATATGTCTATCCGCTGTCAGCTGTTAAACTCCAAGCACCGATTCCACGACCGAAGAAAAACATTATGTGCGTCGGTAAAAACTACCGTGACCATGTTGCGGAAATGGGAAGCGAAAGTGATATTCCTTCCGATTTGATTCTGTTTTCCAAACCTTCAACTTCCGTTATTGCTCATGAAGGAGAAATTGATCCTCATCTTTATTTAACCGACGAACTTGATTATGAAGGGGAACTTGCAGTTGTCATTGGGAAAAAAGGAAAACAAATTCGCGAAGAAGAAGCCTATGACTACGTTTTTGGATATACGATCATCAATGATGTCACAGCAAGAGATTTGCAAGCTCGCCACAAACAATATTTTTTAGGAAAAAGCTTGGATACATCATGCCCGATGGGACCGTATATTGTACATAAATCGGCCGTTTCGAATCCACAGCATCTGTCTATCGAGACGAAAGTTAATGGCGAAATTCGGCAGCAAGCCAATACAAATCAAATGATTTTCCCGATTAAACGGATCATTTCCATCATTTCTCAAGGCATGACTCTTGAACCGGGAGATATCATTGCAACAGGTACACCTGCGGGAGTCGGAAAAGGCTTCAATCCGCCGAAATTATTAAAGCCTGGCGACACTGTCGAAATTACGGTAGAAGGAATTGGCACGTTGAGAAATAAAGTCAAGGAAATTTAATAGCGAAAGGACGGGCAAGAGTGAGCCCCTTTAATCTTTCGTTTTAGTGCGTCTTTGTCAATTTAGTGAAATCATTTTATTTATCATAGTAATTGCTATGTTTTTGGATGATCATTTGATATGATGAATGTGGACTTGCAAGTATAGATGGGGGAGGGCATTTATGACACATTTGCATATTACATCATGGGTCATTTTGCTGATTTTGTTTTTCATTGCGTTTGCCAAACCTTCAAAAGGTTTGCATATGGCTGTGCGAATCTTTTATTTAATCGTGTTGGCAACTGGACTTGAATTAATTTTCCGCTATAATGTGTTCAGCATGGCCAACTATGTAGGGGAATATGTCGCTAAAATTTTCCTTGCCATCGTTTTGATCGGGCTTATGGAAATGGTTTTGGGCAAAAAGAAGAGAAACGAATCGTCCAAAGGCATTTGGATCGGCTTTTGGATTGTGCTGATTCTCGTCATTTTGCTTGGATTTAGACTGCCTCTTACTTTTTAAAAAATATGTTGATGCAAAAATATAGGAGCGTATTTCGCAGGGGCTGTCTTAGAAAGTCAAATCGCCATTGAAAACAAAAAATCATAAACACCGA
>JAAROH010008073.1_pt1 | contig 16183 bp, 14 predicted proteins | sample 7248631 | NCBI WGS metagenome assembly JAAROH01 (sample SAMN09772309, study PRJNA484901) | compost metagenome | isolation source: Vermicomposting unit | place: India
ATTAGTAGGTGCATACTGGGCTTATTCACAATTAAATGTACCTGAATTAGATATAAATAAATTGCCACAGACTACATTGATTTATGATTCAAACAATAACCTTGTAGCAGAATTGCATGGTGCACAAAATAGAATTATTGTTGAGCAAATAAACAATAAAAATATAAAAAATGCTGTAATATCCATTGAGGATGAACGGTTTTGGCAAAATAAATACGGTTTTGATTTCAAAAGAATAGCAAGTGCTTTTCTAACTAATTTAAAGGAAAGGAAAATTGTAGAGGGCGGTTCGGGAATTCAGCAACAATTAGTTAAGAATTTGTATTTAACGCAGGAAAGGACAATCAAAAGGAAAATAATAGAAGCCTTATATACATTAAAGCTCAATCAATATTCTAAAGAGCAGATATTAAATGCTTATCTAAACACAGTATACTTCGGTGAAGGTGCATACGGCGTTGAAGCAGCTGCTAATGTCTATTTTGGTAAACATGTGCAACAATTAACTTTATCAGAAAGTGCAGCACTTGCAGGGATAATAAATAATCCAACTGTATATGATCCTTATAAGAATATGAATAAGTGTATAGAACGTAGAAATATAGTTCTCCAAAAAATGTTTGAGCAAGGCTATATAAGCGGACAGCAATATCAGGAAGCAGTCAATGAAAAATTAAATCTTTCACGACTTGATTTGGTAGACTATCCACATAAATACTATATTGATTTTGTTATCGATGAATTAATTAAAGAATTTGGCGAAAATAAAGTTTTTGCTGGCGGATTAAGAGTATATACAGCGATGAATCCTGCAATTCAACAGGTAGCAGAAAACCAATTTTTGCAACTATATAATTTTCCTAATTCAAACATACAAGCTGCATGTGTAATAGAAGACTCTAATAATAAAATACTTGCAATGGTAGGTGGTCGAGATTTTCCAAAACAGAACAGATGTCTGAACAGAGCATATCAAGTCAAGAGGCAGCCTGGATCAGCAATAAAGCCTCTTACAGTATATGCAGCAGCGTTGGAATCAGGTAAGAATGAATATAACGTAGTTAATGATAGTCCAGTTACATTTGGAAATTATACTCCACATAATTATGAAGGCGATTATTGGGGATGGATAACATACAAAGAAGCATTGACATATTCAAGAAATGTTCCAGCGGTAAAAATTGCAAATGAGATTGGTATAAAGAATTGTATACAGCAGGGTGAAAAATTTGGATTGACGTTCACAAATACGGATTATTATTTGCCAGCTGTTTCATTAGGTGGATTGACTTATGGTGAAACACCACTTGTGATGTGCAATGCTTACACGACAATATTAAAAAATGGCGTGTATATGAAGCCTACAGCAATAATAGAAGTAACTGATTCTCAAGGAAACATAATTTACAAACATGATAATAAACCTACGCAGGCTATATCAGAGCAAACAGCAAGTCAGTTAAAAGATATGTTGTTAAATGTTGTAGAAAGTGGTACTGGTACAAATGCCAAGATACCTGGCATGAATGTGTATGGCAAGACAGGTACAACATCAAATTCAAAAGATGCTTGGTTCTGCGGTTTCACAGACAAATATGCTTGTGCAGTTTGGATGGGATATGATGACGGAAGAAGCATGGGTAATATAGTAGGTGGAACATATCCTGCAAGACTATGGAGAAATATAATGAGTTGTGTTTGACAGGCTTAAATGCCTGTTTTTTTTATGTCTGAAGGGAGGTGATTTTTCTGTATAGTGAAATCTTAAATGACATAATTAATTTTGCATCAGACATAAAAAGTACAGATATTCATTTTTCTGTGAATAATAAGATTTATTTTAGAATTGATGGTATTTTATATGCTATTGATGAAATTGCAGGGTCCAGTATACTATTTGAAAAATATCGTGAATTATCTTTGCCGTTGACAGATGATATAATAACAAATCTTATAAGAGCAGTATTAAAAGATAACACACAAATCTTTTCGACATATTCAACAAACAGAAATTTGGATATTTCCTATGAAACAGGTTATAACAGACTTCGGGTTAATTTATATTTTCAGAAAGATACCCATGCAATGGCAATGAGGATACTGCCAAAGAATATTCCTACTATGGAAGAAGTTTTTTGCTTTTTACAAGAAACAGGAAAGACTTTAAAAAAAATATCTTCCTATCCTCATGGCATTATATTAATTACTGGATCAACAGGCTCTGGAAAATCAACCACATTAGCTGCTGTTATAGACTATATTAATAAAAACTTTCGTAAGCATGTAATAACGCTTGAAGATCCTATAGAGTATCTTCATGAGCATAAAAAAGCTTTAATAACACAGCGTGAACTTAATTCTGACATTCAATCTTTTTCAGCAGGGTTGAGAGCTGCTCTTCGAGAAGATCCCGATATAATTCTTGTTGGTGAAATGAGAGATAGAGATACAATACAAACAGCACTGGAAGCTGCAAGAACAGGACATTTGGTGTTTTCTACACTGCATACCAATAAGGCTATTGACACAATAATGAGGATTGTTAATGTATTTCCTGAAGAAAAGCAAAATGAGATTAGGCTAGATTTAGCAGAAACACTGCGATATATAGTAACACAACGGTTGGTACGAAAAACAGATAACGGTCGTACGGTGGCTGTTGAAACGTTAATAATAAATGACAAAATAGCAAAGTATATCAGAGAAAAAGAGTATTATAAAATTGCTGATGAACCTGAATATAAACCTATAGAAAAAAGTATATCTGAATTGGTATTGCGCAATATAATTGACATCAAAGAAGCAGAAAAGAATGTAAATGACAGTAATTTGCTTTATTCTTATTTAAATAAAAAATAGAAAGGAAGTGATCTTATATGTCCAATAGGATTCTTTGTGTGATTGTTTTGTCAATTTTATTTATTTGTCTTTTGAGTTTTTCTATTTGTTTTGCAGATACTCAAACATCTGCAACAGCACCCAATAATACAACAGTAAATAATGCAAGTGGCAGCAATACAGCATCAGTTGGTAGTAGTAATATGGATTTTAATAAAGGTGCACAAAACGTACTTAATCTTGTGCGTATGTTACTGCCTTTTGCAATGATAGCAGCCTTTTTTATAGTTTTGTTTACCAAACAAAGAGGTATAGGATTTGCGTTAGGAGCAATTGTGCTGGCAGCAGTGTTAATGTTCTTATCTGATCCTGATACCTTAAAAACATTTGGACATGCTGTTACAGTATTTTTAACAGGACTTACTAAATAGAAAGGAGAATGACATGCGGAAAAAACTTATTATCAGAGCAATTGTTGCAACTTTGCTATGGCTAATTTTAATTTTTACTGCACTTGTTGACTTTCGTACAGTTGTTTTTGTTAACAAAGCACAGAAAAAAATTAGCAATGTTGCAACACAAAGTGACGTTTTAGAAAATACAAATATCAGCAATATTGCCAAGGCGTTTGTAATAGAATGGGCTACATGGAACAGTGATCAAAATGAATATAATAAAAGATTAGGTATGTTTATTCCTAATACAACAATAGACATAAATGTACCAGATGGAGTTACACAAAGTGTAGTTTCTGCTAATATTATTGATATAAACAAGAAGGGAAAAAACATTTATAATGTATATCTTCTTGTACATGCTATCCGCAGTATACCTTCCACGGATAAAAACACAGGGAATACAACATATAAAACAAAAGATTTATTTTTTGAGGTAAATGTACCGCTTAAAACTGAAAATGAATCTGCTGTTATAACAGGATTGCCACTTTTAGTAAATAAAAATATAAAAACAGGTCAAATAAACGATTATAAAGACTTTGAGCAAAACAATGATTCTGAACTTGCAACATTTATAACACAATTTTTGCAAAATTATTATAGTGCAAATGATTTAACTAATTTTTTAGATACGAATGTATCTATCAAATCAATTCCAGGTTGGAAATTGGAAAGTGTAAACAATTTATCAGTTTCAAAAACAAAGGATAAGGTTTATGTAAATGCAACAATTTCATCAGACAATATTAAAATAACACAAAATCTATGCATTTCTATAACAAAAAGAGATAATAAGTTTTTCGTGAAAAGCTTGCAACCAGAGTTTTAATTTGAAAGGGGGTGAATTGCATTGAAAATAAAAAAAGCCTCTTTATATTTTCTAACTCCTTTATTAGCAGTTATGCCACAGTTTGCATTTGCTGCTTATGACATCCACGCATCAGCAAAAGCAATACTTCAAACAATGATTATAATTGTAGTGATCTGTACGATTGTAGCTGCGGCTGTTGAATTTTTCAAAAAGCAACCTACACATGCGATTGTAATAATTATCATTGGTGCTGTTTTGGTATTTTTCGGTTCCGCAGCTACTTCGGGAAATGGCGGAATAATGAGTAATGTAGGACAAGCAATAACTGATTTCCTGTTTGGTTCAGGTCAGTAACATGCACCAAAAAAAACAACCGTATATTATTCTAAAAAGCGGGGTATGACCCTGCTTTTTTACTGCTTATTAAGCGTAATTTGGAAAGGAGTTAAATAAAATGCAGACTTATAAAAGTTATCGTTCTTTATTTAGGATAAATTTTGCTATACATGAAGTAATGGGTAAACAATTGCCACGACCTATTACACTTGATGCTTTAGCGAGTTTTGCTATGTTTTTTATTATTAATAGTTTTATTTTCCATATAATACCTGTGAGCAATCCTGTGTTGTGGAATTCCATAACATCAATGCTTTTAGGATATATTTTTTCGCAATTTGATCCACAGGGAAAATTTATGATAGTCTGGCTGATTGATTTTTTCTTTTTTCTTATAAGGTATAAAACAATAAATTTACAAGGTAAAAAATTGACTCAAAAAAGGAAAATGAGTATTGATGATTGGTATTCTATCAAAATATAAGATAACGAGAGGAGGAAGCTAATTGAAGTTTCCAATAGCATATTATCATAACAACATTGTTATAAACACAAGCGGACAAATATATGCAATATATAAATTTTCTGGCAAACCGTATAACTTTTTGCCTGAAAATGAAAAAGAGAGAGTGATAAGAGAATTTGAAAATCTTTTATGGGGATTAAAAGGAAAAGGACAAATACTAATATTAAATGAAGAATTAAATTTAGGATATGAAGATTATGAGCGAATATGTAATGTTAATGAATCGCAAGAATATGAATATCATGCTGAGTCTGCATTGAAATTTTTAACGGCAGGTGCCCGTATAAAAAAAAGATATTTGTGTTTAGAGTTGTCCTTATCTGAAGAAGGAACAATATTGTCATTTATGGAAGAAATGCGTGATTCGATTTTATCAGCATTTGTAGGTGTTGAGAGATTTTCTTTATCACCGAACAAAATTAAAAAGTTGGAAGAACTTGAAGAAGAATTATATAAAAAAATTTATAACATAATAGATGCACGTGCAGATATAAATGATATTGACTTTATTATACGAAGGAATGTTAATAGAGTTGGTTTTTTGCCACCACCAATAAATGCAAAAAAAGCTGGTATATTTACACCGGGTATGATTTCAGATTTTTCAAATGGCAGCTTAATAAGAGAGCATATGACGTCTTTGGAAATAGTCGATAGCAGCGAAAAAAAGCAATATCAGGTATTTCTAACGATACCTGATTTGCCTTTTGAAGTGCCTATTGTTGGTTCTGAAATGATAGCAAGTTTGGAACAGTTGGAATTTCCTGTAGATGTTGCTATTAACTTTGAAGTAATGCCATCACACCAAGCAAGACAAAAAGCACAAAATAAAAAAGAATGGCTGAAACAACATATTAAAGAAAAATATGCAGGTGATGAAGAAGCATCAATAGAAGAGGAAGTAGGATATGCCAGCAGTAAAGAATTAATAAACAAGGCATCAAGAGGTCAACCTTTATTATCAATTTCTATTACATTGGCTGTCGCAGCGGAAGAAATTAAAACGGTACGTGTATACGCTCATAGGCTCATTGAATTATATTCGTCTATGGGATTTAGAATTGTTCGTCCAATAGGAGATCAACTAAAATCTTTTTATTCCATGTTGCCTGCCACAACAGTTTCGACTACAAAAATACAGTGTGATCCAGGATATTTAGCTGCATTAGGTCCTAATATATCTTTTTCGCTTGGGGACCAGAAAGGATTTTTTATAGGTTTTACAGGATTTCAGCCTGTTTTTTGGAAACCAGGTGAAGCTGCTAAAAATAATAAATCAAATGCAATTTTTATAAGTGGAACGTTAGGTAGTGGCAAAAGTTTTACAGCTAAATTGTTAGTTTATTTATCAGCTTTAAATAACAGTCATATATTTATAATTGATCCTAAAAATGAATATAGTTCATTTAAAAATATATTTTCTGTAAAACAAATAAATTTAAGTCCGTATTCAGATATACAAATAAATCCGTTTATGATTTCTGATAATCTAGGCAGAGCTAAACAATATGCAACAGATTGTATATCATTGCTTTTAAATGCAACTTCAGAAAGAGATATGCGCCGTATAGCAATTGCACAAGCAGTGGAGATTACTGGAAATTGTGAAGAGAATAAAAGAAATATGAATACTTTTTTAGAAGAACTCTACAAAATGTCAATGTCACAGCAGTTTGGAGATATCGCAAAAGAAGCAGCGCAATGTGCGAGAATGTTAGAAGCAATTAGGCAAACAGGATTAGGAAAGATATTATTTGGTCGGGAGAAACTTAAATTTAAAGAGAAGTTCACTATAATAAACTTAAAAGGTCTTCCATTACCAAAAGTTTCAAATATGCAGATAACAGAAAGTGAACGCCAAGGTATGGCTCTTTTGTTTTTGGCTTCTGCAATGGTACGTGAAATGGTTTTTTCATTGCCTCAAGATGAGCTTAAATGTTGTGTTTTTGATGAAGCTTGGATGCTTTTAAATATTTCAGAAGGCAGACGTATTATAGAAGAACTTGTAAGAATGAGTGCAAGAACACAAAATGCAATTCCTATATTGGTAACACAGAACGCTACAGATATTAATGAATTGCAGACGTTAAAAAATAATATTACTTATTACTTTGCGTTTCGCTCAAACGACAAAACAGAAGCAGAAACAAATACAGTAACACTTGGTGCTGAAAAAGGATCTTTAAATCAGGTGTTTTCAGGACTTAGAACAGGAGAATGTATAATGCGTGATATGTATTCTCGTATTGGACGTATGAGGATATGTGCTTGTCCTGAATATTTGGCAAATATTTTTAATACTACTCCGGGATAAAACAAGGAAAGGAGGTGTTTTTTTGTATAAAAAAATATTATTGTTTCTTTGTATTATTTTGTTAATACCATCAATAGCTTTTGCACGACCTAACCAAATTGGAAATCAGCCCGCAAGTCAATATAATATAGGTTATTCCTTCTTTAAAATTCCTTCAGGGAAAGAAGGTTTATCTTTTGATAAGAATTTAAATATAACTGAATATGATTCTTTTGCAAACAATTATAAATCTACAATAAAAGATATTTTCGCAGATAATCCATCTTTTGCGATTTTTTCTAATTTTCCTCTACAGCGTTATTCTTTTGACTTTTATTCGGGTAGTACTCAAGATCCTCTAAAAAAATATTTAGCTACTATTACAGAAAGTATAACTAATGTTATTTTTGGACTAGCTCAAGCATTTATTAGTTTGGGAATAACGTTAATAACATGGGCTTTTAAGGTAGATCTTGTAAAAGAAATAATTCATTGGGTATCTACAAGTATACAAATGCTGATGAATAAAAATAATGAAACATGGTTTTTGCTGTTTACCTGGGGAACAATTGGACTGCTGGGATATGCGTCATTTTTGTTTATAAAAAGGCAAATAGGAAATATAGCAAAAGCAATCGGAATAACATTGCTTGGTATCGCTCTTTCATTTTTCTTTTACAATAATACAGAACAATTGCTGACGTCATTTGATGACGGAATTAATGCAATCACAGGTGCAGTTATTGAAGGATATGCTCAGCTACCAACGAATGCAAATCAAATTGACAATCAAAAAGAAGAAGGTAAAACTGCAATTGACAGGGGCTTATCTATGTTTGGCGATAATGTGTGGGATGTGGTTATCGGCAAACCGTGGGCATATGCAATGTTCGGAACTTATAATGTTGATGATTTGCAGCTAACTGAAGAGGAATATGCTTTATGCAGTGGTAAGAATCAATCTAGTATAAAAGGCTGGTACGAAAATTTAGGTGCACCACAGCCTCAAATAGATTTGAAGAAGGCTTTTAGCAGCTCTCCGTGGTCTAATATAAAAAATGACTATATAGATACGTTGTATCTTTCTACTCCTGCTATTAAATCACCTGGAGGTATAATAAGTAATGCTGACAGTGAAAGCCCACGAGAACGTGTATTGAGAATATTGGGATCGGATGTATGGGGTTATACTCAGACAAAAATAGATCATGGAAGACATCCGAATACACCAAATACTCTTAGTTATAGTAATGTCGGGAACCATCTTTTAACTGCAACAATTCTTTTGATACCTGCGGGAATTTTTATTGCATTAGCAATAAGTGTAGCTGGAAGTATGATATTATATCAAATATTGATAAGTTTAATGGTATTGTTTCTTCCTATGATTTGCATGTTACTGTTTATACCTGTTACAGGCTGGCAATTATCTCTAAAGTATTTTAAAACATTGTTAGGTTTTTTGCTTGTTAAGCTTATCTACGGTATATATCTATCTATAATTATGGTGGTTGCTATATTAATCAATAATCTTGCTTTTTGAAAGGAGGTGCTTTTTTGTACAAAAAGATATTACTGTTTCTTTGTGTTTTTTTGTTAATACCGTCAATGATTTATGCACGCCCAAACCAAATCGGAAATCAACCTTCAAGTCAGTATAATATTGATGATACAGAAATTCAAACTATTTATCAGGTTGATGAATCAAATAAAATATTGAATTATAACTTGAACTCAAAATTTAATGTTTTTAAAAATTTCAATAATGGAACACGATATTTATATAGTTTTGATACAAGTCAAGGTGGTCTTATTGATGTAGAAAAATGGGGCAAAGAGGTTGAAGAAAATATTGCTAATTTTTTTGTCGGTATTGCACAGCTTTTGACTTATGTAGGAATAACGTTAATAACATGGGCGTTTAAGGTGGATCTTGTAAAAAACATAATTCATTGGGTATCAACGAGTATAAAAATGCTGATGGATAAAAATAGTGATATTTGGTTTTTGCTGCTTGCCTGGGGAACAATAGGATTATTAGTATATGCGTCATTTTTGTTTATAAAAAGACAAATAGGCAATATAGCAAAAGCAATTGGAATAGCATTACTTGGAATTGCTCTTTCATTCTTCTTTTACAGTAATACAGAGCAACTTCTGACATCATTTGATGATGGAATTAATGCAATTACTGGTGCAGTTATTGAAGGATATGCTCAGCTACCAATTGATGTAAATCAATCTAAAAGTGCAGGAAGTTTAGATGCAGGAATAACAAATTTTGGGGATACTGTATGGGATATAATTATTGGTAAACCTTGGGCATATGCAATGTTTGGAACTAGTAATGTTGATAATCTAAAATTGACAAAAGATGAGTACGATCATTTTAAGACAAGTGGAGGAGATTTTTCTGGTAAATTTAGTAACAGATATGGCAATATAAATAATGATTATATTGATACGCTTTGCCTCGCAACAAGTCTTGATAAAAGCAGACAAACTGTTATGCAAATATTAGCTGATCCAGCGATAGATCATGGTTCACATCCTTATACAATAGAAACATTGTCTATGAACGGTGCTAATACTCATTTGCTTACTTCTGTGATTCAGGTCATATCTTCAGGAATTTTTATTGCATTAGCAATAAGTATAGCTGGAAGTATGGTACTGTATCAAATAATGATAAGTTTAATGCTTTTGTTTCTGCCTATAATGTGTATGTTGTTATTTATACCTGTTGCAGGCTGGCAGTTATCTTTAAAATATTTTAAAACATTGTTGGGTTTTTTACTTGTTAAACTTATTTATGGTATATATTTATCGGTAGTAATGGTATGTATTATGCTGATAGAAAGTATAGTATTCCCTTAGGAGGTGATAGAAAAAGTGCTTTTTGGTGAATTTTTAATAATCGGTTTATTCTGGGCTGCTTTTAAATTTAGAAAACAAGTAATTGAAGCTTTTTTTAATACTATACAGAGCAGTGTAGGTAAAAGATATGGATTAAGTAATGTATATAATGCAGGTAAAAGTGGATTAGATACTATAAAAAGTATTGCTAGTATTTTTGGTGCTTTTGAAGCAGGAAGAATTTATGATGATTATGAAGAAAGTAAAAATAATAAAGATAAAACAGGTAGTAGTACTGGCAATACAAATAAATTAGATGATATGACTAAAGATGTAAAAACTAAACCAAATGGTGATGTTGTTTTTCCAACAGAAAATGGTGATGAAATTGATAGTCAAGCGATGCCAAGCACTAATGAAATGCTTCATGTTAAAGATAGTAATGGCAATCTTATTCCTGTTATTAATAAAGATGGTAAAAACATTAGATTTACCAATCCAATTGTTAGAAAATTAGAAAACGGAGAACTACAAAGCTATATAAAAATGGCTGACGGTAAGCTGGCAAAAATAAATGATATTTCATATAGAATGAAAGACGGTAAATTAACTCCTGTAGTAAATGCTGTTGATCCTGACACTAATCAACCAATTGATGTTCCTAACATACCATTATTAGAATACAGAACAAACGCTCAAGGCGAAGCTGAACAATTTATACATTTAGAAGATGGTCAAGAGGTTCCTGTATCTTTCAGAGAGGAAAATGGTGAATATATTCCGTTTGTAAGACTTAACGAGCAAGGCAAAATTACAACACATGATATTCAGTTACCTTATTCAATAGTTAAAACTAATAATGGTTTAGGATGTAAAATTAAAAAAGATGGAAAATTATATGATGTTCACTTCGAGAAAAGAGGAAATGATATCATACCTTATATAGAAGAATACAATAACGGAACATTAAATAAAATACCAGTGAATTTGCCTCATAATTTTATGGAAGCAGGAGAAATGGAAAAAAACGTATATTATTATGAAAAAGAAGGAAATAAAATTCCAATTCATGATGATGACTTGAAAAATAACAATAATATATTTGAAATCTCTGGAAAGAAGTACTATAAAGACAATGATACAACATATGAATTAAAAAGCGAGAAACAGAACTTTAAAATTCTTAATATGTTCAAGAAAACAAACGATGGTAAGAACGTAAATATTAAATTACCTGAAAATCAGAAATTCATGCTATAAAGTATGCGCATACCTTAAATTGTGCATAACTTTAAGCAGGCTTGATGCCTGCTTTTTTTAATAAGGAGGTGACTGGCAATAGAAGAATATGTTGCAATTAGGATTGCACAACTATTGTTAAATAAACATGATAGGGAGAGAATATTTAAAATTGTTTTAGCCTTTTCCCTTGTATTAATACTTTTCTTTGGATTTGCTTTTGCATCACTTTTTGGCGTAAATCCAGAAGATATTTTAAATTCAGGTTTTACAAGCGGAACACCTTCAGAATTTGCTTTAAATAATATTCCTCCTGATATTTTGCAATATTGCAAAGAAGCACAGGATAGGTTTAATGTTTCATGGGCTATTTTAGCAGCAATATGCTCTGTTGAATCTAATTTTCAAACTGATTTAGTAAATCCTACTCCTGTAAATGGTGAACATGCAACAGGTCCAATGCAATTTTTACCTAGCACATTTAATGAATGTGTGTCTGAGTATAAAAAAGAAACAGGAGATACTAGAAATTTTGATATTAACAGTAAAGAAGATTCAATATTTATAGCAGGATATTATTTAAAAAGGCTTGGCTTTGATAAAGACCCTAACAAAGCATTAACTGCATATGCTGGTGGCAATAAGACATTAACAGTAATTAGGTTTGGAAGAACATTTACTGGCTCTTATAGTACAATTATTCCACAAATAGCAGATCTATTTTCAGAGCAAGTAACGCCACTGAAAAGTATAGATTACAGCAAATATCCTGAGATTATACAGAAGGAAATGGCAATTGCAAATGATCTTGTCAACAAACAAATTCCGTATGTATATGGCGGAGGACACGGACAAATTGCATCAGGATACAATCCTGATCAAAATCATGGCTTGGACTGTTCAAGTTTTGTAGCATATATTATTTATCATGCAACAGGAGATTCAAGTTGGGATACAACTGCGGATGTTCAATATAAAAAATGCACTCCAATCTCAGTAGATCAATTGCAACCTGGAGATTTGTTGTTTTACAGTTCTACTGGAAGTGTAATCAATATTACGCATGTAGCTATTTATGTTGGTGGCGGATATATGGCACAAGAACATCACAAAGGTTTACCTGCGGAGTATTCCAAATTAAATCTTAATGCTGGTTGGTTCGTTGCAGCGGGTAGACCGTAAGAAAGGAGGTAAGAAAATAACAAGTGATAATTTCATTCGTGGGAAGTACAACAGGAACAGGTTGCACAACTTTAGCTGATAAAATAGCAGAAAAACTTTATAATAATAACAAATCAGTACTGCTTGTGACAAATGAACGTGATATAGAACCTGATAAAGAATTTAATATACTTGATCTTGGAGTTTTCCCTTTAAATGAAGCTTGTAAGATATCTGATATAGTTTTTTTAGTCGTTGACACTTCTTCTTCTTCATTTAGTAAAACTATTATGAAAGATAAAAGCAAAATAAGATTAGTAGTAAATAAAATAGATTCAAGATCACCTTATTCAATTGAAGATATTTGTTCATGGCATGGTTTTGAAGATTGTATTTCAGTACCGAAAGTAAAAAACATAGAAAAAATAAATATTAATCCAATGTTAGATGTTATATTAGAAAAAGATGTTTCGCATAAACAAACTATTAAAATTGATGAAAGAAAAGAGAAAAGCAATAATTATATAGAACCAATTAAAGATACATTTGATAGTGTAAAAAATGTCAAAAAAACTTTTGTTGATAATATAAACACTGTTAATGATACACTGACTAATGTAAAGGCTATTAAAAATATATTTAGGAACGATATAAAAACTACTAAAAACATTTCTAGTGAAAATATAGAAACTGCTAAAGCACAACTTGCAGGAATGTTTAAATTATTGGATATTAAACCTAAAAGTAGTAATTTAAATGAAATGCTTGTTGAACTAGAACAAGAAATAATAAATTTACTTATTACCTGAAGTCAAAAGGAGGATGTAAATGGTTTATATAAATACTGATTTAGAAACTTTAAATAATATGTTAAAAAGTAATTTATCTAATGTGACGCCAGAAATAAGTAAAGCAGATATAGTTGTTATGTCAGCTTTAAGACGGGAAGATATTGATAATATAGAGAAATTGAATAAGAAAGTTTTTCTAATTACTAGTTTTGATTTGATGGAGTACGGAAAGTCAAAAGGATTTTATACTTTTACATTGGGTACACCTATTCCTGATATTGTCGATAAAATTAAAGAAGTCGATACACAAAAAGAAACGAATAATTTTATGCCAAATACATCCAAACAAGTAGAACATGAGACTCAACAAATAAAGAGTAACAATTATAAAAAAACTGATTTTAATTCAAATATCCATAAACAAACGAATCAGATGGTTGCTATTAATACACAACAAAACACACAACAAGCAGAAAAGGCAAGTAATAATTTAAAATCAGAAAATTGTCAATTTGACGATGATGTAAATAATATAGAAATGTTAATAGAAAATATGGAGACAGAATTAGTAGAAATAAAAAAATATATCAAAAGTCAAAGACAAGGGAAAATGGAAAATAAACAGCTAAAAGAACAAATTGCTCAATTAGAACAGGAAAATGATAATCTCAAGAAAAAAACTGAAGAAAAAGAAGAAATAATATCAAAGTTAAAAGAAATTATTAAAAATTTTTAAGGCACTTTTTATGTACTTTTATATATTAAGAGGTGAAAATCTTCCTGTAGTTTATAAATTTTGGCACTTAAAAGGTGCCTGTTTAAAATTTCTTAAAAGTTGGTGATATAGATGTATTGCAAAGACTGTAAGTATTTTGATAATGTCGATTTTGGTAAAGGCTTCTGTCAAAAATATAAGGACAGTGTGCCATCTCTTATTGTTGATGCAGATATGAAATGTGTATTAACAAGAACGAAACTTAAATGTAAAAACTGCAAATATTGGAAGTTGGCTAAACAAAATGATGAGATCGTAGATAATTTTCATCAGATAGGTGCTTGCACGTACAAAGGCGCAGCATTTCCTATGTTTACAGAAGAATTTTGTGCGTTAAACGATGTGGAACTAAAGATAGTAGAAAAAGAGAATTCAGGCACTTAAAAGGTGCCTATTTTTTTGTATAAAAAATGGAAGGAGAAATGTATATGGAGTATGCAGGTTTTTGGTGCAGGTTTGTGGCTTATTTCATTGATTAAGATTATCCGAAAAGACTCCTACCTACAGAGGTAGGAGATGAATTGGCAAAAGAGAGATCGTGAAATACGGTCTCTCTTTTTTTATGTGCAAAAAGGAGGTGAGAATGATGACACAGATAATAACGATAAAACTGAAATTGTACAAACCTACGCATGAAAAAGAAAAGATGTATCAGTTAATGACTGATAGAGTGACAGCTTTTGCTAATAAGTATATCTCACTGGAGAAAAAGGACAGACCTAAAACATCAAAACAGGCAAAAGCGTACTCTGAACCGCTGCCATCTGCGGTATTAACACAGGCAATAAGAGATATTAATGCGAAGAAAGATCCGAAACATTTCAAAAGATTATGGTGTAACTTCAACAATTGTAATTTTAAGGTAGAGAAGGAGGATGGCAATTGGAAAGTATCATTTCCTACATTGGAGAAAAGAATTGGAGTTCCGATTGAAACAAGTGAAAGACAGAATGACTATCTTGAGAAACTGATTAATGGTGAAGTGAAGCAAGGCACTGCAATGCTGGTGAAAAGACGTGGCAGATGGTATATACACTTAAGCTTTGAAGTATCCATTGAGGAAGAACCAAAGAAAAAAGAAAAGATAATGGGTATAGACTTAGGACTGATAGATATACTTGTTGCAGAGACTGAAGGACAGACATTATTCTTCTCTGGAGGAAAACTTGCATATATGCGCAGACACTTCAAAAGCTTACGGAGTAGGCTTATGAAGGCGAGAGCGTATAAGAAACTGAAGGAGTTAGGAGATAAAGAGCATAGGATTGCAACTGACACTAACCATAAGATTAGCAGAGCAGTAATAGACTTTGCGAAAGAGCAAGGAGTGACAAAGATAAGAATGGAAGATTTGACAGGTGCAAGATGGGAAATGAAACAGAGGAAGAAACAGAAACAGGATAGTGGAAGAAGCCTTCAAAGCTGGTCTTTCTATCAGTTGCAGGAGTTCATAGAATACAAGGCAATACTTGCAGGAATAGAAGTAGAATATGTGAATAAAGATAATACGAGCATGATATGCAGTGTATGCGGTCATAAATTCACATCAAGACCGAAAGGCAGAATGTTCAAATGTCCTTCCTGCGGAAACATAAGGCATATAGATGCTAATGCAGCGAGGAATATAGCAGAAGCGATAAGTGGAATATCTTCTTGACTGCATGGTAATAGTGCAGTTGCTCTCATGGGTGGGAAACGAACCATGAGAGGCGGGCTGATTGACGCAGCCTAACGTGTGAGCAGATGATGAGCAGCAGAAATGTTTGCTCTGATGCAGAACACAACCACTCTGGCGTATCTTTCTTTGAAGTACGTACAGGGAATCCTCCACTTCTATAAGTGGAGGAGGACGTCAAGGCAGGCTGGACTGCAAGAAAACAGGCATTGCATGATATAATGGCTGAAATGTTGGTACTCAAAAGAACGTAGCAGGTACTTAAAAGGTGCCTGCTTTTTTTGTGTGTCCGTCAAGAGTAACAGGCAGGAACGTTGACATACTGCCTGTACGGACACAAAAACATTAAAAGACGGACACAAAAATATTAAAAGGTTTTGATAAAGCATGATTAAGACTTACAAAAAAGGCGATACAATTTTCA
>JAAROH010008074.1_pt1 | contig 16176 bp, 14 predicted proteins | sample 7248631 | NCBI WGS metagenome assembly JAAROH01 (sample SAMN09772309, study PRJNA484901) | compost metagenome | isolation source: Vermicomposting unit | place: India
TTCATGTCATCCGCCGTGAGCTAGGGGCGATCGCTGTTTTTCACCAACCTTCTAGGCTCAAGCGTGCTGGCCGTCTTCTCTGTTCCCTTGTGGCGGCCGTTTCCCTTCCAGCCGGCTCACATAGTCGCGCACCATTTCCGGCGTCACATACCGGCGCACCGGCACGAGACCGCCTTTGGCCAGTTCGTTCATTTGTTTCGTCACTTCATTGATCAGCTCGACCGTAAACGGCTCGCCGCGGCGGCAGCGCTCGACCGCTTCTTCGATATGCCGCTCGCGCTCGGCATCGAGCATGGAAAACTTTTTCAAGACGGCATGCTGTTTTTGTACGTGGGCGGTAATCGCCTGATGCACTTCGCTCACTAGCTCTCGTCCTTTCCTGCTTCTTTTTCCATCAACCGCTTGACGTTCGGTTTCGGTGTCCAACAGTTGAACCGGTAGTTCGGTTTCGTCGCATAGCCAAGCCGGCGGCAATACGTGTAGAGCCCATCGGCCCGTTTTTCGATGCCGTAGTGGATGCATGTCGTACAAGCGTGAAACCGGTTCATGGCTGCGCCTCCTCGCTTTGAACGGGAAGAAGACGGCGAAGCGCCGCTTCGATGCGGCGGAGCGTCTCACCGTCCCCCCTGTTGGCGAGCGCCGCCATCCAACCGTCCATATAGCTGTCGACTTGGTCAGCGAGCGCGGCGGCCAACGCGGCGACGGCCGTCTCGTATTGCTCACCATAAGCGGAGACGAGCCGCTCTTTTTGCTCGGCCAAATACTGATCGACCGGCTCCATGAGCGCGGTTTCGATTTCCTCTTTCATCCGCCGCTTTTCATCGCGTTCAAAAAACGATTTGGCGTTTTTATAGAGCGAAAGCGCCTTGGCAAACCGCGCCCGATCCACATCGCTAAGGGCGGTGGCGAACTCCGGCGCCGCAAAAACAGCCGTTTCCGGCGGCGTAAGAGCCACTGACGGATCGAGGCTTCGAAGCTCACGGCCAAGACGGGCAAACTGCTCATCCAGCCGCTTGCGCAAAAAGGACTCTACCCGCAAGCTTGTCGCCCTCATCTCCTGCGCCAAATCAAAGCCGACCGCCGCAAGCAGCTCGTCAAGACAGCGCGCAAGCACTTGGCGCATCGGCCCTTGGCCGTCGCGGAGCACCGATGGATGGAACGCTTCCTTAAACAGATCGTTCAAGCGCAGGAACACGCGCTGTTTCACGTAATAGAGCAGCTCCTCCACCTCTTGGCGGAGCGCTTGCCGGCCGTGGGCGTCATCGGCGCCGGCGAGCAGCGCCTGCATCTCTTCGCGAAGGCGCCCGAGCATTTGTTGTTTCTCCGCTTTTTCCGCCTCACTCTGTCCAGCAGCCCGAGCGTACTCCGCGGCTGCCTGATGCGCCCGCGCAAGCTCGGCGCAGGCGCTCTCGACCGCCACTTCGGCCAGCTCTTCGGTCAAGAAGCGGAAAAAGTCGGCCTCAAAAGCGGGCAGCCCTGAATCCGCCAAAACGTCGTGCGGCACGGGTCCCGCCCCGGTTTTCTCCGCCAGCGCCATGCGGCTCGAGAGCGCATAAAGGCGCGGAAAACGGATGCCGAAGCGGGCGAGTTCGCTGTTCATATAGGAGACGACCGCATCGAGCTCCTCCCGCGACTGAGCCAAATCAGCGGCATTAATGACAAAAAACATTTTGTCAAGGGAAAACGCATCCTTAACGCGCCCAAGCTGAAGCAAAAATTCGCGATCCGCTTTCGAAAAGGCGTGGTTGTAGTACGTCACAAACAGCAGCGCATCGGCATTCTTCATATAATGGAACGCCACTCCGGTATGCCGGGCGTTGAGCGAATCGACCCCCGGCGTATCGACAAGCGTCACCCCTTGGCGGGTGAGCGGGCAATCGACATACAGGACGACCTCGTCTAAGAAACACGATACCGCCTCATCCGCAACATACCGCTCTAATTCGTCAAAGCCGACCGACAACGCCGCGCCGAGCTGGCCACCCATCCGTTTATAACCGGCCGCGACGGCCGCCAAAAAGGCGAGGTGCGGCTTTTGCGCCGGATGCATGGCTCCGGATTCGGCGAGGCGGGCGCACAGGCGAAGCGCCTCCTCCCATGTAGCGGCCTTTAGTCCAAACTGGCGGAGCGATGTTTGAACATCGTCCCACATTTGCCGCTCGCTTTTGACGTTGACCACCGCCATTCCGTGCGGATGCTCTTCGTCAGGCGGCGCGATTTTGCTGATGGCAGCGGTGGTCGGATTGGGCGATGAAGGCAAAAGCGGCGCGCCGAGCAAGGCGTTGGCGAGCGACGATTTACCGGCGCTGAAAGCACCAAACAAAGCGACCGTAAACGAGCGCTCACGGAGCCGCCGCGCTTTGACGCGCAGGGGGCTGGCAAAACGAGCAAGCAGTTCGGACCGCTCGAGCCAAGCGGCCGCCGCCTCCAGCCGCTCGGCCGCTTCTTCGCTTCGCAGTTTTTGTCCGACAGGCCGCGCCCGCGAGAAATCGTCCCGTTCTCGCGCCGCCCGGCTGCCGGCCGCTCTTTTCTGACTGAGCGCTTGCTCTTCGGAAACACGATTCATGGCCTCCCGCGGCTCATGCGGCCGCACCGCCGCCTCGGCATGGCGCACCTTCTGGAACGAAGGGGCAGCAGTCAGCATAGCCAGCTGTTTTTCATCGAGCGTTTGGCCATCGTTCGGGGTGGGGGCGACGAGCAGCTGCTCGAGCATGCGCCGCCGCTCTTCCCGCTCCGCTTCAAGGCGGGCCAAATGAGCGGCGAGCTCCGCTTTTTCGCGCGCTGCCGACAACTTGACACGCAATGCCGCGATTTGCTCGGCCGCCCGGTTGGCCGTTTGTTCCCCAAGCTCCGCCACCAAAGCGAGCGCTGAGTCGCGGTACCGTTTTTTGAGCGCCGCCGCGACATCATCGGTATAATTCAACAGCGCCGCACCGCGCGAATCCGTTCCGTGTTTGACGAGGCCTGCAAGCAGCGATTCATCCCACTCCACCGTCCACTGTTGACACTTGCCAAGCCAGGCGGCATCGGCATCCCACTCATGTCCAAACCGCAGCAGCAATTGGCGGACATGCCATTCGATCTGCGCAGTCGCCTGTGCTTTCACGCTCTCATAAAACGCCGCCAACCGCCGTTTGCGCTCCTCTTCCGTCTTCGTCTTGGAAAACAGCCATCCGACCTTAAAGCTAGGCTGCATGGCTTCCAAGTACGCTCCGGCCCGCTCTCTCGTTTCAAACGGCATTAAATAAGCATTGTGCAGCACGCGCTCCAGCTCCGTGCGAACCGACTCTTCCAGCCGCGCGGCCGCTGTTTGCGTCTCGGCAAGCTCGGCTTCCAAGCGATGAAGCTCTTCGGCGGCCGCCTCACCTGCACCCCCACCAAGCGCGGTAAACCGCTCCTGCATCTCTTGCGCCAGTTTCTCATGCTGAGCGCACAACTGCTCAAGATGGCGGGCGGCGATCCATTTCAACGATGATTCAGCGCCGCGAACGAGCCATTCATCCTTGTCAGCAAACAGCCGACGCAAGCAACTTGACAACGCCTGCCACTCGCTGTGCGGATGGGACGGCGCTTTTAACGAGAGGAAAAACAGTCCGGCCGCCTCGATCCCCCAGCGTTGGAACGCCTCGACCACCGAAGCGCGAAACGCCGCGAATGGCAGCTCCTCTTCGCGATGTTTGTCAATTTGATTGATGACCAAATACACCGTTTTTCCTTCATCGGTCAACTGTTTCGTAAATTGAACGTTTAATTCCGCCTGGACATGGTTATAATCCATCACATAAAAGATGACATCCGCCAGATGGAGGGCCGACTCCGTCGCCAGCCGGTGGGCGTCGTCCGTCGAGTCGATGCCCGGCGTGTCCAAGATGGCGACGCCCGGCGGAATGGCGCCCGTTTCACAGCTGATTTCAATCCACTCGATCGTCTCCCCGTCCCGGCATTGCGCGCGGATGAGGTCCGGATCATACGGCGGTTCGTACTCCACCGGCGCCTCGCGGCGATAAAAGACGCGCACAGAATCCCGGCCGGCCTTCACTTTGACAAGATTGGCGCTCGTCGGAATCGGGCTCGACGGCAATAGCGGCTCACCGAGCAGCGCATTAATCAAGCTGGATTTGCCGGCGGAAAAATGGCCGCAAAAGGCGACAACGAGCTCCCCGGCCGCCGTTTTTTCAATGAGCTGCTTCACTTTACTGGCATTATCTGAATCCCCCGTTTGATGGAGCAGCTCATGCATCTTCATCATTTTCGCCAGCCACGGCCGCAATGACGGCGGTCTAACAGCAACATTCCCCATGATTCAAACCCCTTTGTTTCCGTCAATGTCATTTACATTCATTTTACTGCATTTTGTTCCGTTTCCCAATAGGAAAAACGAAAAATCCCGCCCATCAACAAGGCGGGAGCGCATGAAAATATCGATCAACAGGGAAAAGGGGGCTTTTCTCCATCTTTTTAGAAAGGCGTCAACCTTCGGGAGATGCTTGGCCAAAAGCGCGGCCGGGCGCGAAACGCTTCCTGATAGTCTGTCAATGCCGCCAACGCCCGCTCCTCTGTTTTGATGCGAACGAACAGCAGCAACGCATTAAGAAATGAAAAGACAACGGCCGTCAATCGCGCCTGAAACAAAAGTGGCAGCAGCGCGATCTCCAAAACGACGACCGCATAGTTCGGATGACGAATCCACCGGTATGGCCCTTTTTTCACGACCGGACGGTTGGGCACAATCAAAATTTTCGTATTCCAAAAGCGACCGAGCGACAAAATCGTCCATACGCGCAGCCCTTCAACGGCGAGAAAGAGTGGAAACAAAAGCGGCCAGCGCCGCGACGGGCGGGCGCCTTTTCGAAGCGCCTCGACAGCCAGCGACAAAAGAAAAAGCACATGCATTAACACGATCCACGGATAATGGCGGGCGCCCACCTCTTTTGCTCCGAGCGCTTTCACATACCGTTCGTGCCGTTTTGCAAGCCAAAGCTCAACCAAACGCATCCCGACCACCGTAAAAAACACGAAGGCAAACCGCATCATCATTCCTCCCATTTGAGCAGCACCATCTCGGCGCTAAAGCCGGGGCCGAGGGCAACGAGCAGCCCATACCCGAGCGCAAGCGGCTGCCGCATCACTTCCTCGAGCACAAAATAAACGGTGGCTGACGACATATTGCCATATCGGGCCAACACCTCTCTGGCCGCCTTGGTCTGTTCCATGCCGAATCCGAACGCTTCCTCATACGCCTCCATCACCTTTTTCCCGCCCGGGTGGGCGATAAAATAGCGAAGGTCGCGAAGCCCTAGTCTGTTCTCCTGCAAAAACGACTCCACTTGCGGGCGTAGCCATGCGCGGACGATCGACGGAATGTCTTTTGAAAAGACGACAAACAGCCCTTCATCGCGAATCTCCCACCCCATCACATCTTCCGAGCGGGGCATCAGCGCCGATCGGGCGGCGATGATGCGCGGCGCACCGCTATTTGGCGCTGCTTCATCGCCGGCGACAAGCACGCAGGCCACGCCGTCGGAAAAAAGCGATGTGCCGATCACATTACTTTTGGATACGTCATCCGCCTGAAATGTCAAACTGCAAAACTCAGCGGCAATCACAAGCGCCTTCGCCTTCGGAAACGCCCGGCAATAATCGGCCGCCCGCGCAAGGCCCGCTGCTCCTCCCGCACAGCCGAGCCCCCAAACCGGCACCCGCACGACGGAAGGAGAAAACGGCAGCACGTTCATCAGCCGCGCCTCGATGCTCGGCGTAGACAGTCCGGTCGTTGAGATGTAAAACAGCGCATCGATCGCCTCATGGGGAACCGAGCCGTCAGGAGTGTTCTGCAAGCAATTGTTGGCTGCCTCGCCGCTGTAGCGGACGGCGCAATCCGTATATACAGCATTTTTCTCGCCGAAACCGCGCGGTGTGCTGTACCAGGCAAGCGGCTGAACAAACGCGCGCGTCCGAATGCCGCCGTTGTCAAAGGCCTGAAGCAGTCGCTCGGCGCGCGCGAGGCGACCGGCAAACAGCCCGGCGACATGCTGCTTCACTTCTTCTTGGGAAACGATATATGGCATCGTTGCCGTGCCGATCGATAAAAGGGTCGGCATACAAACACCTCAGTTTGTTCCTCTTTTTGCTTAGGATGCGCAAAAAAGCAAACCGTATGCAGACAAAAAGCATCCCGTGCGTCTTATGATTGGAAAACCGCTGATCATCCAAAAGAAGGACACATGAAGAAACAGGCGCGGACAAAGCCGGCCTGTTTTTGGGAAGGAAAACGGACTCAAGTGAGGATATGAACTGAGATGCTTAGCGTTATTTCGCTTTCAAAGCGCGGATTTCACTCTCATGCTCAAGCAGATGCAACGCGAGGGATTGAAGAACGAGCTCTTGCCTAGCTTGTCCGGTGATGATTTCATCGATTTTCTGCTGCATTTGGGCAACGGTTTGCTTGATCGTTGACACGTCTCGCAGCGTCTCCAATGTCTCCATAACGGCTTGCCGAATAAACGGCAATTCGGCGACATCTTCCTTTGTTGCCATCGTCTGCTCGACGCGCTCAACGCGTTCTTCTATACGTCCCATGCGGGCATCCATGTGCTCGAAGCGCTCTTCCATACGCCCCATACGGGCATCCATGTGCTCGAAGCGCTCTTCCATACGCCCCATACGGGCATCCGTGTGCTCAACGCGTTCTTCCATACGTCCGACGCGTGCATCCAACGACGCCACATCCTCCCGCATGGCCACCACCGTTTGTTCCAGCTGCCCGAGGCGTTCGTTCGTCTGCGCCACGTCTTCTTTCACCGTGGTCATCGTCTGTTCAAGCCGCTCGATGCGCTCATTCGCTTGGGCGATGTCGGCCTTCGTTGCCATCTCCGCCCGCATTTGCCGCAGCTCGTCAAACAGGCGCACCACCCATTCGTCCACGGTTTCACCTCCTTTCCCTTTCCATTATATCACCGCACTTCCACCGTCTTCTACTCTTTTCTTTAAAAATCGACACGCAACAAAAAAGCCTTTTTTGCTTCCCAAGCTGATCGCGGGAAGCAAAGAAGGCGACGAAACCGATGACCTTGACACGTTTACGAGATTTTTTGTTCCTGTAGCGGCAGAGCAGCTGATTTTCTCGCCCTGCCGAGATGGAAGACAGCGTTTAAGAGAATGGCGGTCATGCTGCCGGCGACGATGCCGCTGTCGGTCAAAATGCGGAGGCCAGCCGGGAGCTCGGCAAACAAGTTCGGCACCGCCGTCACCCCGAGCCCGATGCCGATCGAGCAGGCGATAATGAGCAAGTTTTCTTGCACCGCCAAGTCAACGTGGCTTAGCATTTTCACGCCGTAGGCGATGACCATGCCAAACATGGCGAGCATCGCTCCGCCAAGCACTGGAGCTGGAATGATCGTCGCGACAGCCGCAATTTTCGGCACAAATCCAAGCAAGATGAGAAACAGAGCGGCGGCGTAAATGACGTTTCGCGTTTTCACGCCCGACAACTGCACAAGGCCGACGTTTTGCGAGTATGTCGTATACGGGAACGCATTGAGCAGCCCACCGATCATGATCGCCAGCCCTTCGGCGCGGTAACCGCCCGCCAAATCCTCTTCCGTCAGCCGGCGGCGGCAAATGTCAGACAAAGCGAAGTAGACGCCGGTCGATTCAACGAGGCTGACAATGGCGACCAACACCATCGTCAAGATGGCCGGGCCATGGAATGACGGAACGCCGAAATAAAACGGCTGCGGCAGGTGAACCCACGACGCTGCGGCGACGGCCGTCCAGTCCACTTTTCCCATCGCCGCCGCGACAGCAGTGCCGACGGCCATCCCAAGCAAAATAGCAATCGAACGGACAAAGCCTTTGAAGCAGCGATAGAGCACAACAATAAGCGCGAGCACGCCAAACGACAACACCAAGTTGGCCGGGTCGCCGAAATCTTTCGCCCCTTGCCCGCCCGCCATATTGTTCACGGCTGCCGGGATGAGCGTCAAGCCGATCACCGTGACGACGGAACCGGTGACAACCGGCGGAAACAGCGCCCGCAGCTTGCCGAAATACGGGCTGATCAACACGACGACAAGCCCGGCACAAAGAATCGACCCGTACACGGCCGGCATTCCGTATTGTCCGCCGATGGCGATCATCGGCCCGACCGCCGTAAACGTACAGCCAAGCATGACCGGCAAACCGATGCCAACCCATCGATTTTTCCATACTTGTAAAAACGTCGCGATGCCGCATGTCAATAGGTCAACGGCCACTAAATACGTCAGCTGCTCCCCCGACAGCCGAAGCGCGCCGCCGACGACAAGGGGGACGACGATCGCCCCCGCATACATCGCTAACACGTGCTGGATGCCTAATGACCCGATTTGCCACCATTTCATGTTCATCCGTTCATCACCTCTTCGTGAAATCGAATGACGCCATCCGCAAGCGAAGCGATGCGGGCGAGCGAAACGACGCGAAGTCCGCGCGAACGAAGCAGCCGGCCGCCGTCTTGAAACGCTTTTTCAATGACAATGCCGATGCCAACGACAGCCGCTCCCGCTTGACGAACGACCTCCACCATCCCGAGCGCCGCCTGGCCGTTGGCTAAAAAGTCGTCGATAATGAGCACCCGGTCAAAGCCATCAAGCAGTGAACGGGAAACGACGATCTCGTTGGCCTCCTGCTTCGTAAACGAATACACTTCCGCGCGATACACCTCACCGGTCATCGTCAACGGCCGCCGCTTGCGGGCAACGACAAGCGGAACAGCGAGTTCATAGGCCGTCATAAGCGCCGGGCTGATGCCTGATGACTCGAGCGTCAATACTTTTGTCGGCCGCTCGCCGCGAAACTGATTAGCGAACTCCTCACCGATCCGCTTCATTAATCGCGGGTCGACTTGGTGGTTTAAGAAGCGGTCGACTTTGAGCACCCCGCCGGCGACAACCTCCCCTTCAGCGGCAATTTTCTCGAGCAATGCGCGCATACCGATTCCCTCCCAATAAAAAAAGCTTAAAAAACACCGGCCTCACTCATTCCATGAGTCAGGCAATGTCTTTTAAGCCAACAGCAAACCGAAGGCGCAAAGCGGCCATGGCCGCCTTCCTTCCGACATTGCCACTCATAGTCAGCCGATTTACGGTCGGCTGGTAGAGACTCGCAAGCCGTATTCTTGCGATTATATGAGTGAGTCAGCGTGATTCAGTTATTAGCAGTATACCATGACCAGCGGCGGTTGAGAAGCGTTTTTTGCTAAAAAAGACGAACGTTAAAGGACAAAAAATACAGATTATTCGCTTTTATCTCTTTGTTGGTACGAAGCCACGCTTCGGTTTTTGATTTCAAACCGTTTCGAGTCGCGCCCGACCGAAGGACCATCATCGGTGGTGGCTTTTCTGTCCATCGTTTTCATACATTGTTCACAATCGTCACCATTTGTTCAAACTTCCCGCATCGTTTTTGTGAGAAAAGTCACTGTTGCCTTTGTTTTCTACAGTTATGATAGTGTCAAAGCAGGGAAATCCGCGGTTGACGCGCCTGCCTCACCGATGTGATGGGGGATGAATTCAAAAAAGAGGAGGGATGCAACATGAAACTAGAATCGACCAAACCGACGGCGGCGATCCGGCAACCAAAAAACGAGAAAGAGCCGGCGCTCGGCGGCACGCTAGCGTCTGTGTTTTTGCTCGGCTTTTTCATCATTTTCGCTTGGGTCAGCGTCTACTTTTTATTTTTGCACCGCCTGTAAGCGGCAAAGGAGGGACTGGAGATGCACATTCACAAGTACGAAAAAATTTGGCTGACGTTTGGCATCGGCTGTCTCGTTGTCTTTTTAACCGTCGTCGGCGTGAGCGCTTTCGCCTCCGGACAGCAGCCGCCAAGCTGCCTGACGACGATCGATCCAGAGAAAGTGGACACAACCCCGCCCTTCAATCAGCCGGGGCTTGTCAAAAAAGGAAACAACGAGTACGAACTGAACATCGTCGTCGCGGCGTTTTCCTTTACGCCAAATGCCATCGAAATTCCGAAAGGAGCGAAAGTGACGATCAACGTCACCTCGAAGGATGTGATCCACGGGTTTGAAATCCCGGGAACCAACATCAACATGATGGTTGAACCCGGCTATATCAACAGCTTGACGACGACGTTTGATCAGCCCGGCGAATATACGATTCTTTGCAATGAATATTGCGGCGCCGGCCACCATATGATGACGGCGCGCATGAAGGTGGTGGATTAATATGGTACAACCGTTGGAAAAAGTTGATCGACGCGACGCCAAACTAGCCTTAGCACATATGGTTGTTGCTTTTACCGCCCTTGCGCTCGGAGGACTGGCCGGTTTATTGCAGACGCTTGTCCGTTCCGGCAAGTTTGAACTGCCAGCCGGCATCAGCTATTATACGATTTTAACGACGCACGGCGTCCTGCTCGGGCTTGTGCTGACAACGTTTTTCATTATCGGCTTTCAGTTTGCCGCCGTCAGCCGCACGACCGGAGCGCTTTCGAGCGGTTCGCGCCGGTTTGGCTGGATCGGCTTTTGGATGATGACGATCGGCACAGGCATGAGCGCCTTCTTCATCTTGACGGGAAAAGCGTCCGTCCTATATACCTTTTACGCCCCCCTGCAAGCGCATGCCGGCTTTTATATCGGCTTGGCGCTTGTCGTTGTCGGCAGCTGGGTGAGCGGATTTGCGATATTTGCCCATTATGCGCGCTGGAGGAAAGCGCACCGCGGCGAGGCGAGCCCGTTGCTGGCGTTTATGTCGGTGACGAACATGGTGCTATGGCTCGTCTGCACGCTCGGCGTCGCTGCGACCGTCGTCTTTCAGCTCATTCCGTGGTCGCTCGGGCTCACCGACCGGGTGAACGTGCTGTTAAGCCGGACGCTGTTTTGGTATTTCGGTCATCCGCTCGTTTACTTCTGGTTGCTGCCGGCGTATATGGTTTGGTACGCCGTCATTCCGAAAGTGATCGGCGGCAAAATTTTCTCTGATTCGCTCGCGCGGCTGGCGTTTATCTTGTTTTTGCTGTTTTCAATTCCGGTCGGCTTCCACCATCAGTTGCTCGAGCCGGGGATCTCGCCGTTTTGGAAATACGTGCAAGTCGTCTTGACGTTTATGGTCGTCATTCCGTCGCTCATGACCGCCTTTGCCATGTTTGCGACGTTTGAATCATACGGCCGTTCGCAAGGAGCCAAAGGCTTGTTTGGGTGGCTGCGGAAATTGCCGTGGGGCGATGCGCGCTTTTTCGCGCCGTTTGTCGGGATGCTGTTTTTCATTCCGGCTGGCACCGGCGGGATCATCAACGCTTCTCATCAGCTGAACCAAGTCGTTCATAACACGATTTGGGTGACTGGCCATTTTCATTTAACGATTGCAACAACAGTCGTCTTAACGTTTTTTGGTGCGTCGTACTGGCTCATCCCGCATTTGACCGGCCGGGTGATGACGAAAGCGATGAACCGGCTCGCCATCATACAAACGGTCGTTTGGGCCGTTGGAATGACGTTTATGTCCGGTTCGATGCATTTGGCCGGCTTGCTTGGAGCACCGAGACGTTCCGCCTTCTCAACGTACGGCAATTCGCCGCAGGCGCTCGAATGGATTCCGTATCAAATCGCACAAGCGATTGGTGGAACGATCTTATTCATCGGCATCATTCTCATTCTCGTCATCGTCATCAATTTGGCGTTTTTCGCCCCGAAAGGCGAAACGGAATTTCCCGTCGCCGAAGCGGCCGCCCCACAGGAACGAGCCGCGCTGGCGCTGGAAAACTGGAAACTTTGGCTCGGCCTTGTCGTTGCATTGATTTTGATCGCCTATACGGTGCCGTTGATCGACATTATTCAAAACGCCCCGCCGGGGTCGAAAGGATACAAACTATGGTAAAAAAAGAGGGCGTCTCCCAGTGGCAGCGGGACGCCCTCTTTGATCGTTGCGCCGATCTGCACTTCGTTCATCAGTCCGACCTTTCGTTCTTCACCCAAATGGGGACTGACCCAAAAGGTCTCCTTCTTTCAAGATAGGCACAACATATCGTGCGGCGGAAACAGTCAGTACGTATATATAGAAACGAAAGAGGGCGTCCCGGTCCTTTTGGGACACCCTCGATGCGCTCAGCCGGCCGTTTGCCGCCGCGCTCCACTTTATAACCGATACAGCGCTTGATATTTTTCTTCTAAATATTGAATCAAGCCATCGGCTTTGAGCGGTTCGCCCGTCGCATCGCGCACAAGGTCGAGCGGCTTCTTCGTTTTGCCGAATCGGTGGATGCGGTCCGTCAGCCATTCACGGATCGGCGCAATCGTCCCTTCCTCAAGCAGCTGCGCGAAATCGAGCTCCTTCTCCATCGCCCGCTTCAACTGCGCTGCATACATATAGCCGAGCGCATAGGACGGGAAATAGCCGAAGCTGCCGCCCGACCAATGAACGTCCTGCAACACGCCGACCGAATCATTGTGCGGACGGATGCCAAGATACTGTTCATACTTCGCATTCCAGACATCCGGCAAGTCCGCCGCTTCCAGCTCACCCGCAAACAGCTGTTTTTCGATTTCATAGCGAATGATGATATGAAGCGGATACGTCAATTCGTCGGCTTCAATGCGGATGAGCGACGGCTTCGCTTCATTGATCGCCCGGTAAAACGCGTCCAAAGACACGCCGGCAAACTGGGCGGGCGCGTATTGCTGGAGACGCGGATAATTGCGTTTCCAAAACGCGTAGTGGCGCCCGATCATATTTTCAAAAAAGAGCGACTGCGATTCATGAATGCCCATCGACGCCCCGCTCGCCAGCGGCGTGCCGGTGAGCGCCTCGGAAATGTGCTGCTCATACAGCGCATGGCCGCACTCATGGATCGTGCCAAAAATCGCGGTGCGGAAGTCGCGCTCGTCGTAACGCGTCGTAATCCGAACATCGTTCGGATTCAGCCCGATCGCAAACGGGTGGACCGTCTCATCAAGCCGCCCTTTGCCAAAATCGTAACCGAGCTCCACAAGCAGCTCCAGCAAAAAGGCGCGCTGTTTTTCTTTCGGAAACGGAGCGAACAAAAACGACGTGTCCGGCTTGTCCGGCGCTGAGGAAACCACCTGCACAAGCGGAACGATGCGTTCGCGCAACTGGCCAAACAATCCGTCAAGCAGCTCGACCGTCATGCCCGGCTCATACTGATCGAGCAGCGTGTTGTATGGATGCTCTTCATATCCCAAATAGCTGATAAAGCGGCGCTGAAACTCGACGATGCGCTCCAAATACGGCCGAAACAGCGCGAAGTCAGCGGTTGCCTTCGCCTCCTCCCAAACGCTTTCCGCTTTGGAACAAAGAATGACGTATTCCTTATACTCATCGGCGGGAATTTTTTTATTGCGCTCATATTCCTTTTTGCACTCATCGAGAGTGCGCTGCGTCACTTCATCAAGCTGTTCGTAAACGCCCTGTGGCGACAGCTTGGCGATAAACGCCGCCATTTCTTCCGATGTCGACATGTGAAACACTTCTTCCGAAAGCATGCCGATCACTTCCGACCGCTGCTCCACCCCTTTTTTCGGAGCGCCCGTCCGCAAATCCCAGTACATGAGGCCAATCGCTTCGCGGTAGCTCATCATTTTTTTCACATATCGCAAAAACTGCTCTTCGATTTGCTTCATGTCGTTCAAGTCCCCCTGTTGATTTGATGGCCAGCTATTTACTTCCATAAGACAAGTCGTTTTTCCTGCCGCAAGCGGAAAAATCTTTCGCTAAACGAAAAAGAAAAAGGAGGAACTTCATTCCTCCCTCACCGTTGTCGGCAACACGTCTTTGATCGATGCAACAACCCGTCCATCTTCCCGATCGGTGATGAAAATGGAAACGAGGCCGCGGTCGTCGCGCGTGCGGATGAGCCGTCCGACCCCTTGGCGAAGGCGAAGCAACATATACGGCACATCGACGTCCCAAAATGGATTGCGATACGCTTTTCGCTTCGCCTGAAACACCGGATCGTTCGGCGGATATGGCAGCGACCAAATGATGACGTTTGAAAGCGACGGTCCCGGGATGTCCAGCCCTTCCCATAAATGTTCCGAACAAAGCACCGTCTCTTCGTTGCGCTGAAACTCAGCGACCAAATCGCTAATTTCGCGGTCGCCTTCAAACAAAAACGAAAACGGTTCGCCGGCAGCCGCTTCCTTAAACTCGAGCAGCTCCTCGCGCGTTGGGAACAAAAGGAGCGCCCGCCCTCCGGTTTCGCGCAGCTTGTTGAGCGCATACTCATACTTTTTGGCAAACAGCGTCTCGTCCGCGCGAAACGTCGGCATATAAATCGCCATCTGTTCGTCATAATCAAACGGCGACGGCACGCTGAACGACAAGTAGTCATCGATGCCTAAACTTTGCGCGATATATTCGAACGATTTTCCGTTTGATAGGGTTGCCGATGAAAAGACAAACGGCATGCGTTTGCTGAACACTTTTTCGCGCAACACTTCCTGAACCGTGCGCGGCATGACGACAAACGTCGCCTCGTGACGCGACGATTCAAGCCACGTGATGGCATCGGTGTTCGTTAAAAACAGATCAAGCGAGTACTGAATTTGATCCAAATATTCATCCACGATGTTGAGCTGGTAATGGTCGATCGTATACGTTTCGCTCTCAAACACGAGCTCGTTGCCGATTTCCACAATTTTACTACGCAACTTCTTCGCCCATTGCTGAAGCTTAGGCGACGAGACAATTTCCTTTCGATTCGAACCGGGGACATCCTTCGCGCACGCCTTCAACTCAGCAAAAAAGCGGCTGCTCGCCGCGAGCGCTTCTTCAATGGCATAAGCGAGCTCTTCGCGGATGTCGTTTTCAAGAAGCCGTGTGAGCAGCGTCTCAAGCGTCGTCTCTTTCATTCGATAAGTCAACGCCTTTTGCGCGGCAAATTCAAGCAAGTGACCCTCATCAAACACCACACAGCTCGCTTCCGGCAAGAGCGGCAGCTGGCCTTCCCGCCGACGCGCCTCATACGTCCACACGTGTTCCATATAAAAATCGTGCGAGCAGACGATCAAATCGGCCGCTTTCCGGTAATAGTCGCGCCAAAGCGTCTGGCCGCAGCGATGCCGCTTCTCGCACGTGAAACAGTCTTGAAACGGATCCCAAGCGATTTTTTTCCACTGCTCGTCGGTAAGGTGGGCGTATTCCTTTCGGTCGCCATAGCGGTAAAACGACTGCATCGGTTGATAGTCATGAACGAACGCGGGAAGCTCGTCATAAATTTGCTCATACAGTTCGATGTCCTCATCGAGGTATGTCGTTACTTCTTCCAATTTATTCAAACATAAATATTGATCCGGCGACTTGGCAAGCCGAACGTCAATGTCCAACCCGAGCACCTCGGACAGTTTGGCAATATCGCCTTCTTTTTTGACGAGCTGCTCAATCAACGTTTCGTCGGCGCAAGCAATGATAGCCGGTTTACCGGTATAACGGGCGTAGCAAATCGCATACAGCAAATAAACGATCGTTTTCCCCGTCCCGACTCCCGCTTCGGCAAAAATCACCTTTTTCTCGCGAAACGCCCGCTCGAGTTGAAACGCCATATAAATTTGCTCATCGCGCAGCTCAAAACCGGCTTCCGGCAAAATATCATAAAAAACATCGCCGATCCATTGGCTGAGTTTATCAAAAAAATTCTCGTTTTTTTCCAACGCAAACGGATAACGCTGATGGCTCATCGCCGCACCCCTCCAATTGGCATAAACTCCCGCGTCATCATGCATAAGCGCGCAACACTTTTGTTGCGCGCCTCATTTCCGGTAACAAAATAATATTATGATGGATAGCCGTCAAGAAGTCAACGAAAGCACATGAGCTTGCATGAAATCTAGCCAAGCAAAGGGTGGTTTCGGTGCAGTCAGAAAATGGCCATCGAAACGCTCGCACTCTATTGGATCTGGTGGCTCTTTATCAACAGGTATAGCCCATACTATTCCATGACCATTGCCTCCATCACTATATTGATACGCCCTTAATTTATAACCATTCTTGATGCAAAGATGTGAAAAGCTCGCTACAATTGATTCTAGTAGCGTTCAACTAGCACCACGGGTTATATTTAGATTACTTTAACTTCTAAAAAATCACATCCTGTTATATTATTTTTCTCTATTAATTCTCTAAGTTCTTCTGATATGAATATTGGAATTTCATCACCCTTGAG
>JAAROH010008075.1_pt1 | contig 16127 bp, 18 predicted proteins | sample 7248631 | NCBI WGS metagenome assembly JAAROH01 (sample SAMN09772309, study PRJNA484901) | compost metagenome | isolation source: Vermicomposting unit | place: India
CTGCTTTTTCTAGCAGAAATGTTGTGGCCTACCCACGAAAACTTTACTCACACATGTCCGCATACCGGAGGGGATCCACCGGGCGGCCGTCCAGCCACACCTCGAAGTGCAGGTGCGGGCCCGTGACCTGCCCGGTCACGCCGACCCATCCGACCTCGTCGCCTTGCGGTACCCGGTCGCCCTCGCTGACCCGAACGGCCGACAGGTGCGCGTAGACGGTGGCCAGTCCGCCGCCGTGATCCAGCACAACGACCCGGCCGTAGGCCGGCAGCTCGGCGACGGCGATGACGACGCCGTCCCAGCACGCAGCCGCGGCCGCGCCCTCAGGCGCGCCGATGTCCAGGCCCGCATGCAGCCGGAACCGCTTCAGGACCGGGTGGAGCCGGTACCCGAAGGGGGAGGTGATCTCGGCGTGGCCCGGGGCCGGCCAGGCGCAGGGAGGGAGCGGAGCGGGCGCCGCCCCGTCCTGCCGCTCCCGGATCCAGCGGGCGATTTCCTCCACGTCCTGCGCGGGGTCCGCCGCCCCGGCCGGCAGGGCGGCCCATACGGCCACCGGAAAGGTCAGAACCATGACCAGCGCGAGCAACCATCTGCGTCTGTGCACCTGGGGCATCCTCCAACCATCGTGATACCCCTACGGTAGCGCACAGATGTTGCTGCCCGCTCACCGGCCGCTTACGGATTTCTTAAGAACCACCTGCGCGGGCCGGGAGGCTGCCGGGCCGGTCACCGGTTAACATAATACGCACCGGCCGTCGATGGGTGACAGGGCCGGTGCTCCAACAGGCGCCCGCTCGGGAAAGGTGTGGCAAGCTCCTTATTCTCGTAATATTATGTTCTTAAAAATCGTCGTACGCTAACGGTGCCGCTGAGAAAGACTCCGGGGGGATGGCCGTGAACCGCCGGTACCTGATCCTCTCCCCTCTCGTGATCATCGCCGTCTGCCACGTCGCCGCCCGGATCGCGCGCCAGGCGCTGGGACCCTGGGGCTGGGCGCCGGCGGTCGTGCTCTACTGGGGGCTGCTGGGGGCGACCATCGCAATGAGCGGGAGAACCGGGGCCCTGCGGCGGTGGACCGCGCCGGCCCGAGGCGCCCGGGGCTGGACGGCGCTGGCCCTCCTCGTCGGGCTGATCCCGCTGCCGATCCTGGCGCAGAACCTGCACCTCCTGGCGGACCCGGTCATCCTCGCCGCCTGGTTGCTGTTCGCGCTGATCAACCCGTGGTTCGAGGAGTTCTACTGGCGCGGGCTCCTCCTGGACGCGACCGCCCGCTGGCCCGCCTGGGCCGGAACGGCCTACTCCACGGCGCTCTTCGTCGCCTTTCACCCGGCAGTGGCGGGCGTCTTCTCCGCCGCCAACCGGGACCCGGTGGCCCTCGCCGCCCTCGGGCTGATGGGCCTGGCCTGGGCGGCCGCCTACCGCCGGACGGGAACGCTCCGGTGGGCTGTGGCCTCCCACGTCCTCGTCGACCTGGGCAACCTGGCCGTCCCTGTGTTCCTCAATCTGTACGTACCGCCGCACCTGGGCTGAGGCCGGCTCCGGCGGCTTCGGCGCCCCCCGCCGCCGGCAGCCTCACCTCGAACACGGTGCGATCCGTCTCGTTGATGGCCCGGACCGTGCCGCCGTGCAGCGCCACGATGTTCCGGACGATGGCCAGCCCCAGCCCCGCGCCGCCGGTGCGGCCCGACCGGGAGACCTCGCCCCGGTAGAAGGAGTCGAAGATCCGGTCCAGCTGGTGAGACGGGATGGGGTTGCCCCGGTTGGCGACGCGCAGCAGCACCGCCCGCTCCACCCGCCGCACCTCCAGCTCCAGCTCCACCACCTTGCCCTCCCGGCCGTAGCGGATCGCGTTGGAGATCAGGTTCTCCAGCACCCGCACCAGCAGGTCGGGGTCGGCCAGGACCGTCGCCCGCTCGTCGGGCAGCCGCAGCCGGTACTCCATGCCCGCCTCCTGCAGGGCGGGCACAAACGCCTCCGCCACCTGCTCCAGCAGCTCCGCCGGGTTGATGGGCACCGGCCGCAGGACGATGCCCCCGTGGCTGGTGCGGGTGAACTCGAAGAGCTGGTCGATGAGCCGCTTCAGCTGCTTCGCCTTCTCGTAGGCCATGTCCACGTAGTAGCGAAGCTCCACCTCGTCCCGGTACCGGTCCTCGTCAATCAGCTGCAGGTACCCCAGCACGGAGGTGAGCGGGGTCCGGAGGTCGTGGGAGACGGCCGTGATCAGCTCGTACCGGGCCTGGTTGGCTTGCCGCTCCCGCTGCAGGGAGGCCTTGATCTGCCGGCTCATGGACACCAGGTTCTCCCCCAGCTGTCCCAACTCATCGCGCACGCGGGGCGGGACGGTGACGTCGTAGTTGCCCCGGGCCACCTCGTCCATCGCCCGGCTCAGGGCCTCGAGGTAGCGGATCATCGGCTGGCTGAGCAGGATGTACCAGGTGAACGAGAGCACGACGGCGACCGCGAACACGATCGGCCAGACGCCGACCGTGTCGGCCAGGAAGTTCAGGAGCCAGTTGAACGGCGGAATCGAGCCGGCCAGGTTGGCGGCCACCGCCAGCATCAGCGCCGTCGACACCGCGGCCAGGAAACCGCTCGCCATGAACGTCAGGATCATCCGCCAGCGGAGGCTGAACGCCAGGTTACTTCTCAATCTTGTAGCCGACCCCCCAGACGGTCCGGATGAGCGTGGGATGGCTGGGGTCGTCCTCCACCTTCTCCCGCAGCCGGCGGATGTGGACCATCACCGTGTTGTTGGACTGGAAGTAGTGCTCCTTCCAGACCCGCTCGAAGATCTCCTCCGAGCTGAAGACCCGCCCCGGGTGCGATGCCAGCAGCAGCAGGATGTCGAACTCCGTGGGCGTGAGGGCAATCTCGCGCCCGTCCTTGAACACCGACCGGCCCAGCGGGTCGATCCGGAGCCCGCCCACGGCGAGAACCCCCGGCTCCCGGGCCGCCGCCGACGCCGGGTTCAGGGAAAGGTAGCGCCGCAATTGCGCCTTCACCCGGGCCACCAGCTCCAGCGGGTTGAAGGGCTTGGTGAGGTAGTCGTCGGCCCCGGTCTTCAGGCCAAGGATCTTATCCACGTCCTCCGACTTGGCGCTGAGCATGAGGATCGGCACGTTGCGCTCGCGCCGGATCGCCCGGCAGACCTCCAGGCCGTCCATGCCGGGCATCATGATGTCGAGCACCACCAGGTCGGGATCCTCCTCGGCCACGATGCGCAGGGCATCGGCACCGTTGTCCGCCTTGCGCACCCGGTAGCCCTCCGCCAACAGGTGGATCTCGATCAGGTCGGCAATCGCCTGCTCGTCGTCCACGACCAGGATCAGCGGCTCCGCCATCCACCGTCACCTCGTCCTGTACGCCAGCCTACCGCGCGGTTCTTACGGCAGGCGGAACGCAAACCTTACGGCTTCTTTACGATTTTGTCCCGGCTCTGCTCCAGCAGCTTCCGGGCCGCCTCGGTGGGCTGGTTCTCGATGTAGTACGCCACCGCGGCCTGGCCGAGGCCGTAGGTGCCCCAGTACGCGACGCCGGCCGAGACCAGCGACCCGCCGCCGGGCAGCAACCACTTGGAGAGCCCCCGGGCCAGCTCCCGCAGGGCGAAGCCCGCGCCCACGTTCACCCCCAGGGCGCCGATGAACTCCAGGGCCGCCTCCCGGGACAGCCGCCGGCCCGCCAGGTAGGCGATGCCGGTGACCATGAGCACCTGCATGCCGGTGAGGATCGGCATGTCCGCGAGCGGGATCGGCGTCGCGGCCACCGCCGCGGCCGCGGAGGCGGTGGACTGGATGAGGGCGCCGGCGATCTTGGTCTGGGCCGCCTTGACGCCGGCCACCCGGCCCATGGTGAGCTGCGCCTCGCCGGGCAGCGTCTCCACCAGGTAGGAGACCAGCTCATCGATCCCCCACCGGCGGTCCACCACCCGCACGCCGTCCCGGTAGCGCATGTAGGCGGAGGTGGCGAAGACCCGGACCGGCCGGTCCAGCAGCCGCTCCATCCGCTCCGCCAGCTTCTCCAGGGCCAGCCGGATGTTGGCCCGCTTCTCGGGGTCGTCGTAGGGCGGCTCGGCCACGTCGGCCGGGGCAAGCTGGTCCACCTGGGTGAGCACGCCGATCACCGGCGGCTCAAACCCGTGCCGCCGGGAGATGGCCCCGCGCAGCGCCGCGACCTGCTCCAGGTCGTTCTGGATCCACGCGTCCACGTCGACGGCCTTGACCAGGAAGAGGATCGCATCGGGGCAGCGGTCCCGCACCGCCTTCAGGTTCTCGGCCACCGCGTCCTCCTCCGTCGCCCCCGCAGGCCGCTCCCCCTCGCCCAGGCCGCGGGTGTCCAGCACCTCCAGCGACCCGTTGGGCCCCTCGTACTGGTACCAGGTGCCCGCGGCCGTGGTGGAGAGCACCGCGCCGGTCTCGGCCAGGGGCGCGCCGAAGATGGCGTTGACCAGGCTGGACTTGCCCGACCCCCGCCTGCCCACCAGGGCGATCCGGGGGGCCCTGGCGTTGACGATGTACTGCTCGATGACCGCCAGCTCCGCCTCCAGGCTGCTCAGCACCGGGCGCGGCGCGTGGCTGCGGATGAACTCCAGCACCTCTTTCAGTCGTTCGCGGTCGATCTGGTCCATCGGGGGCCTCCTCCGCGTCAGGATCTGTGTCGTCCCCGAAATTTCTTGGTGAGAACCGATGATCCCTGCCCGGAGACGGAACGCCCGGCCCGCGGCGGTGCGCGGACCGGGCCGTCTGCCGGACTTCGTCCCTACTCGGCGTACCCCAGGATCCGGTCGATCTCCTTCAGGTCCTCCTCCGACAGCTTGACGCCGGAGGCCTTGACGTTCTCGACCACCTGCTCGGGCCGGGTGGCGCCGATGATCGCCGAGGTCACCTCGGGCCGGCGCAGGACCCAGGCCAGGGCCAGCTGGGCCATCGTCAGCCCGTTGCGCTCGGCGATGGGCTGCAGCTGCTGGATGCGGCGCAGCATCTCCTCGTCGGAGAGGTAGCGCTGCACGAACTTGCCGTACTTGGGGTCGGCGCCGCGGGAGCCCTCGGGGATGGGCATCCCGGGCTTGTACTTGCCGGTGAGGACCCCCTGGGCCAGCGGCGAGTAGACCACCTGCCCGATGCCCTCCCGGGCGCAGATCGGCATGACCTCCTGCTCGATGCCCCGGTCGATCATGTTGTACACCGGCTGGCTGACGACCGGCCGCCGCAGGTTCCGCTTGTCCACGATGGCCGCGGCCCGCTCGATCTGGGCCGGCGTCCACTGGGAGAAGCCCCAGTACAGGATCTTGCCCTGGGCCACCAGGTCGTCGAAGGCCCGCAGGGTCTCCTCCAGGTCCGTCTCGGGATCAAACCGGTGGGCGTAATAGATGTCGATGTAGTCCAGCTTCATCGCCTTCAGGCTCATCTCGACCCGTTCGATGAGGTGCTTGCGCGAGAGCCCCTGGTCGTAGGTGGACGGGCCGACCTTCCAGAACACCTTCGAGGTCACGGTGTAGGTGTGCCGCGGAAACTCCCGGAGGGCCTCACCCACGACCTCCTCCGCCTGGTGCGGCTGGGCGCCGTACACCACGGCGCAGTCGAAGTGGTTGATGCCGTGCTCGTAGGCGGTACGGATGCAGGCCTTGGCAGCCTCCGCCTCCACCCGGGAGCCGTAGGTCAGCCAGCTGCCCAGGGAGATCTCGCTCAGCTTCAGGCCACTCGATCCCAGTCGCCGGTACTCCATCCTTCGCACCACACCTTTCCGTGGGACTTCATGACAGGACCATGGACAAGTATACCACAAAGCCGCGCCTGCCGATCGCCGGCGTCACGGGGCAATTGGCGCGACGCGGCTTGACGATTTTCTGTCAATACCAATATCGTTTAGAGTGGTGAACACTTCGCGGTGCACGGGGGACCGCGCATCGGGGAGGGTGGGTGATCCATGAACAAGAGCAACCCGTGGCATATCGGTCGGCGCATCGCCGCCCTGCGGGCCGCGCACGGCGATTCCCTGCGGCAGGCAGCGGCGCGGACGGGCGTAAGCCACACGACCATCGGCCGGCTGGAGGCCGGGCAGGCCAGCGCCAGCCTCAACTCGACCCTGCGCAAGATCGCGGAGGGGTACGGCATCACGGTGGAGTACCTGCTCACGGGCCGCGACCCGCAACGGGATTTCGAGGGGGCCCTGCGCAGGCTCCCGCCGGAGGACCGCGCCCGGCTCTACTTCGCCTCACCCCTTACCCGGCTCCGGCTCGTCCTCCGGTTCCTCATGTCCGAGTACCCCGCGGAGTTCCCCGAGGAGACCCTGGCCGAGCGGCTCTGCCTGTCCGTCGAGGAGCTGCGGCGGCTGGCGGGAACGGGCGAGCTGACGCTGTCCGACGATCATGTAGCCGCCATGGCCGAGCGGCTGGAGCAGCTCACGGCCATTCCGGTGCACTGGTTCATGGCGGGTTTCAACGGCGAGCTGTCACCCTGCATCCCCCCGGAGCGGCTGGCCGCCTACGCCCGCATCGTGGAGAAAGCCGCCGTCGCCGGCATCCGGCCCGACGTCCTGGACATGGCCATCGACCTCCTGATCCTGCAGCACAACGAGCTGGCGGCGGACCACCAGGCCGCCGCCAGGCGCAACGGGTGATTCCCAGGCGACATGCGCCGCCCCCGGCGGCGCATCAGCGCGTCAGGACGGCGGCAAACCGTTCGCGGGCCTCGGCAAAGACCGGCCGTTCCACGTCCATCCCCCTGCGGGGCGCATCGGCCGGTTCCCGGGCCTTCTGCTCCGCAAGGGCCGCCAGCAGCCGCTGCCCGCTCTCGGCCAGCAGGGCCGCCGCCCCCCGATCGCCGGACGCCTGCGCCCGGTCCAGGTACCGGAGGTGGGCCGCGACCGCCTCGGCGTAGGCCTCCGTCTCCCACGGCCACAGTCGCACGTAATCGGTCCACGCGGCGGCGGCCTCCAGCCACCGCCCCTGCCGGCCCAGCTCCGTCGCGGCCATCTGCGCGTACCAGGGTTCGTACGGCCCCAGCTGTCGCGCCCGGGCCAGCGCGGCCAGCGCCTCCTCCCCCCGTCCCAGCTGCGCGAGTGCGGCGCCGCGGTAGGCGTGCGCCAGGTCGTTCCACGGCGTCAGCGCCGCGGCGGCCCCCGCGTGGCGCAGAGCCGCCTCCGGCGCCCCGCGGCCCAGGCTCCGGGCCGCCAGCTCGGTCAGGCTGTCGCCGGCCCCGAGCAGGATCGCCCCGGCCAGGGCGACGCCGGCCAGGAGCGCCGTCAGGGCCCGGGGCCAGGGAAGTGCCCGGCCGGCCGACCGCGGGCCCGCCTCCGCCGCAGGTCCGCCAACGAGGCCGAACCCGAACCAGAGCGGAAACGCGAAGAGCGCGTAGCTCAGGTCCCAGTCCACCAGCGCGTGCAGGAGCAGAGCGCCGAGCCCCCCCAACGCGACGGTGCGGGACCAGCCCCACCCCCTGGCGCGCCGCAGCCGCAGGAGGAAGCCCGCCGCGAGCAGCGCAAACCCGGCCGCGCCCGTCCAGCCGAAGGCCAGGGCGATGTCCAGGGGCGCCGAGTGGACCTCCGCCGAGTAGTAGCCGTAGCTGGCCGCCTGCAGGTGCAGGGCCGTCCAGGCCCGGTAGCCCGCTCCCAGGGGCAGGTCCGCCGCCAGGGCGAGGCCGTCCCGGAGGAAGGCCAGCCGCTCCGCGGATGAGGTGTCGGTCAGGGGGAGGGTCGCGGCGCGGCCCAGGAACCAGCCCCATCCCGGGGCGGTGAGCAACGCCAGCCCGGTCGCGGCGGCGAATGCGGCGCGCACCGCGCGCACATGTTGGAACTGTTCGGTGAAAACCAGCGTCAATAGGGCGAGCGCCACGATCGGCCACAGGCGGGGCGCGTCGTGCTGCTGCACCGCGGGTGCCGCCCAGACTGCGGCGGCCAGGGCAGCGGCGAGCGCCCGGCCTGTCCGGGGCAGGCAGGCGCGCACGAGGGCCGGCGCCGCCCAGCAGAGGAACCCGGCCAGCAGCAGCCCGACCAGCCACACGCCCCGGGATCCGGACAGCAGAAACCCGAGGGCGCCGCCCATGGCCAGCGGCGCGGCCCAGATGCGCCCGGCGGCCAGGTCCGGCAGCGACCCCGCCAGCCCCAGGAGCCCGATCATGCCCACGGCGATGGGATAGCCCAGGAAAGAAGCCAGCCGGCCCGAATGGTGCGGCGGGGTGAAGGAGATGAACAGGAGCCCGCCGAAAGCCATGAGGGCGCCTGTCACGGCCCAGAAGCGGGCCAGGGCGCCCGCGGCCTGCTCCGGCCGGTGTTCGCCCCATGCCCGGCCGGCGATCAGCGCGAGGATCCATCCGGCGACCAGGACGGGCCCGTGTGCGGCGGCCCCGGCGGCCGCGGGGCGCGCGAGCGAGGCTGCGGTCCCGGACACCGTCAGCAGCAGGGCGGCGCCCTCCGCGCGGCCGAGTTGGATGGCCGGCGCGGCAAGGGATAGCAGAGCAGACAAGGCGACGGCGACCATCTGCTGCCCGGGCGCGTAGAAGCCGTCCCAGAACGCGCCGATCCCCGTCCCGATGATCACGGTCCAGGTAAGCACATCCGTTGTCCTCATACGGTCTTCATTCGCCGCGGCGGGACCCAACGCCTACGGCTTCTGTGAAACGGAGGGAGCGGCTTGTACCAGCACATCCACTACCCCGATGCGCCCGCGCCCCGGAGCCTGCCCCGGTGGACGGTCTGGGCCTTCGCTCCGGTCGCCCTGGCGCTCGGGCTGATCGTCGGGGTCGCTGCCTCCGCCTACGGACCCTGGTCGGCCCCCGCCGGGGAACCCGCCGTTCAGGCACCGCCCGAACAGGAGACGCCGGCGCCTGCGGACAGCACGGTGGTCCCGCCGCCGGCCACCGGGAACGTCCCCGCCCAGACCCCGGATCCGGAGGCACCGTCCGCGGTGGGGACGGCTCCGCTGCTGCCCCCCGCGGTGGACGACTCCACCTACGTCACGCCCGTGCCGGTGACGGCTGGCCCCTCGCTGGCGGAGGTCAGGACCCTGGTCGACGCCCGCACGGTGCTGGCCAGCGAGTTCGGCGCCTTTACGGCCGGCGGCCGCCAGTGGTTCCAGGTGGACTACCAGATGGCCCGGGACATCAACTACGACACGATGCTGGTGGGCATCGTCAAGATTGCCGACTACAACAACTGGCTCACCGCGGTGCGGGATTACCGGGACGAGCTGACCCGCTGGCTCACGGCGGCGGCCCGGCGCGTGCGCGACGCCGCGCAGAACGAGGGGTTCAAGCTGAGCTGGGCCCTGTTCGAGGTCGTCCCGGAGCCGCCGTACGGCTTCCTGGCCAGCGAGGTGACGCAGATGCCCCGGGGCCAGGGTTACCTGGTCACCCGGCCGCTGGCGGCGGTCTCGGACTTCTCCGGGCCCACCGTCACTCTCGCGGCGGTCGCGGGCACGGGCGGCAGCCCGGTGACCGACCCGAGCCCCGCCTCGGTGTACGCCCCCGTCCTGCGCTTTGACCCCACCGACCTGTACCGGCCGCCGACCGCGCCGTGAGCAGCGGCGCGGGCACCGGTCGCACAGACAGCCACGAACCGCCGTCTTCGGACGTCTAAACTGCGACAGCCTCTTTCGGCTGCCGGCCGGGCCGTTGCGGCGCGCTCCCGCTGCGCCCTGCCGGCAATCTCGCGGCGAGGTGAGAGTAACGGTCATGACCGGGAACCGGAAAGACGCACAGCCGTCCGCGAGGGAGCGGGCGCGCCGCTACCGCGTGCGGCGGGTGCGGCGGCGCATCGAGCCCGGCGAGGAGCGGGACGTTCGGGGTCCGGCGGAGGCGGCCGACGACGCCGATCCCGGCACGCCGGAGCAGGACCGGGCGCTGCAGTCGGGCTGCATGTCCATGGTGCGGGTGGTCGGCCTCTTCTTCGTGGTGATGATCCTGTCCATCATCGCCACCTGGTTCTTCCGCTGACGGGCGGGGCCGTGCACGGACCCCCGCACCGCCGCCCATCGCGGGGCGGGATTGGAGCCCTGGCCCGCACTGACGCAGACAGCGGGCGGCTCCTCCCGGGTTGGGAAGGAGCCGCCCGCCGTACGCGTTCGGCTACTTGCTGGCCGGCATGACCTCGTGGTCCACGTGCCGGGCGCCCTTGACGGCGCTGATCAGGTTGATGGCCACCCGCGCCCCGTCGCCGGCGGTGATGATGGTGTGCACGCTGGTGCCGGCGCACGTCCCCGCGGCCCACAGGCCCTCGACCCGGGTCCGGCCCTCCCGGTCCACGGCAACGACCTCCTTGATCCGGGGTTCGGGCCCCTCGACGATCTCCGCGCCGGCCTGGCGGGCCAGCTCGCAGTTGGCGCCCAGGCAGAGGATGACCTGGCGGGCCTCGTAGGCCTCGCCGCCCTCCGTCTCCAGGCGGAACCCCTCACCCTCGCGGCGCACCGCCGTCACCTTGGCCTTCACCAGGTTGGCCCCGGCGGTCTGCGCCTGCTTCTTGCCCAGGTCCACCAGGTCGTTGCCGGTCACCCCGTCGGGGAAGCCGAGATGGTTGGGAATCCAGGCACGGCGGGTCATGGACTGGTCGGCGTCCAGCAGCAGCGTCTTGAGCCCGGCCCGGGCGGTGAACGTTGCGGCACTCGCACCGGCGGGCCCGGCGCCCACGATCGCGACGTCGTACATTCCTGCTTCCTCCTTTACATTCTTATTCCGTTAGTTAGACGACGTTTCCTCCCCGAAGGGAGCGGTGTAACCGACCGTAGGTTCGGGCACCCCCGGGGCAAGGCTGGCAGGGCCGTTCCCCCGGCCGCGGCTCGGGGCGGCCGCGGCTGGGGTTGGCCGTATCCAGCCGCTGCTGGAGGTGGCCCTGGATAGGGATCAGCGTCCGCCGCGCGGCAGCCGCTTCTCCATCTGGTGCCGGGTGATCTCGTAGCCCAGCGACTCGTAGAGCCCCAGCGCCACCTGGTTGGCGGCGGTCACCATGAGCATCACGGAGTGGCACCCGCTGGACCGCAGGTACTCCTCACCGGCCTCCATGAGCCGCCGGCCGACGCCCCGGCCCCGCATGCGCGGGTGCACGTAGATGGCGCTCACCTCGCCCCGCCGCCGGTGGCGGTAGTCCTGCTCGACCACGAGCCAGATAAAGCCGCACAGGCCGAAGGGGTCCTCGGCCACCAGCACCATCTGCGACGGGTCGCGGGCCGCGGCCCGCAGCTGGTTCCGCCTGCGGGCCATGAAGTCCACGTCCACGACAAACCCGGGGAAGTTCGACTCGTACAGTTCGGGCATGAAGGAGAGGATCTCTGCGGTGTCGGTGACGTAGTCGAAGGGGCGGATGCGGACCTCGGCCGCCTCCCTATCCTTCTCGGCGCTTGGTTCCCACATGAATCGCCACCGTCCCCAGCATCAGCAGCTGGTAATCCGTCTCCACGAACCCGGCCTCCCGGAAGAGCTCCTCCAGCTGGTCCGGGAAGGGGTAGTTGTCCAGTGAGCGGGAGAGGTACGTGTACGGGCGCACCTTGGCCTGGCGGCCGGCCTTCACCACGAACCAGTCGATGAGCGGCAGGAAGGTCTTCCAGTACACGAAGAAGCCGAAGCGGATGAAACGGCTGAAGGGCTTGGAGGCCTCCAGGCAGATGAAGCGGCCGCCGGGCTTCAGGACCCGGTAGATCTCGGACAGGGTCCGGGGGATCGACGCGACGTTGCGCATCGCCCACCCCATGGTCACGCCATCGAACGTGTTGTCCGGGAAGGGCAGGTCCATGGCGTTGCCGAGCTGCAGGGTGATCAGGTCCTTGTACGGCGAAGCGGCGACGCGGCGCCGGCCCACCTCCAGCATGCCTTCGGAGATGTCCACCCCGATGACCTTGCCGTCCGGCGCGACCTGCGCGGCGTCCAGCAGCGTGAGGTCGCCGGTGCCGCAGGCCACGTCCAGGATGTGGTCACCGGGCCGGAAATGGGTCTGGGCGACGAACTCCCGGTGCCACTTCTCCCACTGGCCGGCCGACATGACCTGGTTCATCGCGTCGTAGTTCTCGGCGATCTTGTCGAAGAGCTCGCGGACGTACTGCTCCTTCTCCTCCGGCAACGGAGGCTGGTAGCCAGGGGCCATCAGAACGCCTCCTCAGTTCATCTGCATTCGCACGGCCGTGCCGCCGCCCATCGCCCCGCGCGACCCGACCGGCCGTTCACCGCTGCTTCTCGGCCCAGGGGCACAGGTACCGCTCGGCGATGTCCAGCACCACGTAGAAGCCGAATCCCATCAGCGCCATCGCCATGACCCCGGCGAACATCTTGCTGTACGCGTGCATCGACCAGGCGTCCCACACGTACGACCCCAACCCCCGGCGGGTGGCGTAGGTCTCGGCAAAGAACAGGACGGCCACGGCGGTGCCCGTGCTCAGCCGCAGCGCCGTGAAGATGGCGGGCAGCGCCGCCGGCAGGATGACGTGCCGGTAGATCTGCGCCTCCCCGCCGCCGAGGGACTGGACCGACCGGATCAGCCCGCGGGGGACGTTCGCAGCGGCGTCCTTCACGGTGACGAGGATCTGGAAGAAGATGACCAGCGTGATCAGGAAGATCTTGGACTCGTCGCCGATCCCCAGCACGACCATGATCACCGGCAGGAAGACCACCTTGGGCACCGGGTAGGTCAGGTAGACCAGCACCGATCCCACCGGGCCTCCCGAGCGGCCCAGGTAGAGCCCGAGAGGTACCCCGAGGGCCAGGGAGATCAGGGTCGAGGCGATGACCCGGTAAGCGGAGGCGAGGAAGTGCTCCACCAGCGGCCCGCCGGGCTTCACCCCTTCGAGGAAGGCGGCCACGGCCGGGCCCAGCCGGGGGAAGGCGGCGACGCCCCGCCAGATGTTGAGCCAGATGGCCAGCCCTTCCCAAGCCAGGGCGAGGATGGCCAGGGCGACGGCGTAATGATACCAGCGGTACCTAGGCACCGCCGTTCACCCCCTTCTCCAGGGCGTCGCGCACGCGGTTGACCATGCTGTGGAACGCGTCGGCCCGCCGGTCACCCACGGCGGGGTTTGCGAACAGGTCCACCACGCGACCGGGACGCCGCGAGAGCACCAGGATCTGCTGGCCCAGGTAGACCGCCTCGGTGATGGAGTGGGTCACGAGCACCAGACTGGTCTGGCGCTTGCGCCAGATCGCCAGCAGCAGGTCCTGCATCTCCTCCCGCGTGAGGGCGTCCAGAGCGGAGAAGGGCTCGTCCATGAGCAGGAGGTCCGGCCCCAGGGCGAGCGCGCGGGCGATCGCCACCCGCTGCTGCTGGCCGCCCGAGAGCTGGTGCGGCCAGCGCCTGGCCAGGTCGGCGATGCCCACCTCGCGCAGGGCCTGGTCGGCCGCGTCCGCCGGAAGCCGGCGGATGCGCAGGCCGAGGGCAGCATTCTCACGAACGGTTTTCCAGGGAAGCAGGCCGTAATCCTGCAAGATCAGCGCGGTTCCCGGCCTCCGGGGCTGCACCGGCGCGCCGTCGACCAGCAGCTCGCCGGCGGTGATGGGCAGCAGTCCGGCGATCAGGCCGAGGAGGGTGGTCTTGCCGCAGCCGGACGGCCCCACCACCGCCAGCGTTTGGCCCCGAGGCAGGTCAAAGGAGACGTCGCGTAGCGCGACCGTCTCCCCATAAGCATAACTCACTTTCCGTGCTTTGATCATGTTCCGCTCCTCCGCCCGGATCTCGGGGGAACCCTACTCGCCCTGCGGGTAGAGCGTCGTGTTCACGATCTCGTCGTAGGAGACCCGCTTGGAGATGTACCCCTTCTCCAGCAGCCACTCCACGACGTCCTCCACCTCGGTGCGACCGGGCGCCTGCGCGGGGGAGAAGGTGATCACCTTCCAGGAGTCCTTGATCTCGGGCGGCAGGTTGGCCTCGGTGGCCAGCAGCTCCTTGTACGCCTCGGGATCGCGGTCGATGTCGATGACGGCCATGTTGTAGGCGACGAAGAACCGCTTGATGGCCTCCGCCTTCTCCTTCACGGCGTCCTCCCGGAACACGATGACCGACTGCGAGTAGTTGCGCTTGGCCTCGGCGTCGTTCAGCACCACGGTGCCGCCCTTGTGGACCGCCAGGGAAAGCAGCGGCTCGGGCAGGGTGGCGGCCTTCACGTTGCCGCTCATCAGGTTTTCGAACCGCAGCGGGATCTGCGGGATGGAGACAAGCTCCACCTCGTCGAGGGCAATCCCGTTCTCCAGCAGCAGCTTTTCGGTGACGTAGTGGATGATCGTGTTGGTGGCGATCGCAATGTCGGCGCCCTTCAACTGCTCGGGCTTGGTGATGCCCGATCCGGGCGCGGACACGATGGCGAACGGCCCCTCCTCGATGGTGGCGCCCAGGTTAATGGAAGTGATCTGCAACGGCGTGCCGTTGTCGTGCAGCGACACAGCGCCCATGATGTCCGTGAGCGTCCCGTCGATCTGCCCGCTGGCCAGCGCGGCGTCACGCTCGGCCGCTGAGTTGAACCTGACCAGCTCGACCTCCACGCCCTGCTGGCGGTAGTAGTCCTTGCTCGCGGCCACCCAGAAAGGCAGGCCGTCGATGGTCGGAATCTGCCCGATCTTCAGTTGTCCCACAGTCTCCGGCGCGGCCGGAGTCGCCGGCTCCTTCTGATACGCGTTCTGCGGTTTCCCGCCGCAGCCTGCCAAAAGCCCGATTGCCAGTACAGCGGCCAGAATCCGCACGAGCTTCGTCTTCATCAGGTGTCGTCCTCCATTCACCGCCGCACGCGGTCTATGTTGGGATCCCTCAAGATGGCTATAGCCGAAATCCTAACCCAATGTAGCAATGGCCTATACCCGTGTCAACAAAGGGTCATGAGGCTGTCCAATTCCGGACAGCCCTTTTCCGGGACGACGTCCGGGCCGGTCCCTGCCACTGCGGATAGCAGGCCAGGACTGTCCCTATCCACTGGAGAGCCGCCGTTCGAGCCGCTGCGCCCACCGACGGTAGTTCGCCGCCTCTGCCTCGATCGCATCGCACAGATGCCGCTGGTCATCCAGGCTGTGTCTGATCGGAACGTTGTGCCGCCGCAGCAGGCTGCTGATGGTCCCGAAGCTCAGGTCATCCGCTCTGACTTCGATGAGGGTGATCCCGTGGGTCTCGCTGAACCTGCGTTTGATGTCATCGCGCATCCTCTGCTCCTGCAGTTGCGTGTCTGAAGGATAACGCTGCGTGGTTCGGTAATGCTGGGGCCCCTGAAACTCCAGGGCAACCCGGGACACAGGGAGGAGCAGGTCGTAGTGCAGCTGCCCTCCGGTGAACGGGTTGACCAGCCGCAACACCTCGCCGTTCTCAATGAGGAGCTGGTCGACGACCAACACCGCGACGATGCACTTCAGCAAGTATTGGCCTACGGAGTACCGCTCCTTCAACCTGGCGAGGCGCAGCCCTTCGTAGAAATCCTGCACGTCCGCATGCCGGTTTTCCTCGATGATGTTCACCGTCTCGAAGCGGTAGACCTTGCACCGCCCTGCGCGGACCACCTCACCAACAAGCCAGCCGTAATGGCTGAGGATCCGCACGTACTTCCTCAGGCTGATCCGGGAGCACCGCATCACGTGCTGGAGTTGGGCGTAATCGAACTCACCCACCCCCCGGATGTGCGCCCACAGCCACTTTGCCCCGTGGGGGATGCGCCGGTCCAGCACGAGGTCCACGGGGATGGTAAACGCGCGCGTGCCGCGCCACAGGGCGCAGCACTCGAACTTGCGCGTGCCCAAGGAGTCCAGCTGAATCCACCGAAGGGCATCCAGCGCGCGCATGTGCTGCTTCAGACGGTACTGCGACAGCCCCGTAACGCGCCGCAGTTCGGCCCATGTCAGGCGCGTCTTCTGCTTTCGGATCGCCCGCAGGTAGCACCAGAGCACCCGGGCACTGTCCGTCAGCTCCCCGTCATCCAGGAGTTGGTGCGGGACGGCGACCTCCGTGAGCATGGCAGGCATCACCTCGGGAAAGCGCGGTTCACTCTATGATCAGATTCTTGCAACTTCTAATAATTTCCTTCTCCCCGAAGCCGGCCAGGACCACGAATGTGTACTTCCCCCAAACCCGCATGCCACAAGCCTTCCCCCGTCTGCGAGCCCCGTATGCCGGCTACCGCCCGGGTCAGTGAAACGAGTGTGCACTTTCCTGAAGCCCGCATCCCACAAGCCCTTCCCGGCTCGCAG